>Mya_p2__coassemble_493_pt1 | contig 59906 bp, 52 predicted proteins | sample Mya_p2__metabat2_high_PE_030 | metagenome-assembled genome bin Mya_p2
TTTTTTATGGAAAATGTGCATTCAATCCCGATTCTTTGCGCCGGGAGTTGACAGAACCTGCTCTTGATTTTATACTGGAATTGTATTGACAAGATCCCGGAAGCAGGGCTGTCCCTGGGCCGGTCCACGCCCTCTGCCGTGTGGTGCAGAGGGCGCTTTTTCACGGGCGCAGGGGGCTTGCAGGGGTCTGAGTGACCGTCCCGGGCGGACAAGCGGATCGGAACGGAAACAAATAAAGGAGGGAGAACGCTTGATCTTTGGCAAGTACATCAACCGCTATTACCTTAAAAATGCACCGGCTTTGCTGCTGGGCATGCTGGCATTGATAGTGGTGGACATCATCCAGCTCAAAGTACCGGAACTGTATCGACTGGTGATCAACGGCATCAACCTGGGACAGGTGACGGTGAATGGGCAGCTGGTGCCGTTTGATAAGATGGTGCTGCTGCAGCAGATCTGCCTGCCCATGATCTTTATCGTGATCACCATGGTGATCGGCCGCTTTTTGTGGCGGGTCTGCTTTTACGGCTCTGCGGTCAAGGTAGAGGCGGAGCTGCGGGAGCGGATGTTTGACCACAGCCGCCGGCTGTCGCAGCAGTATTATCAGGTGAACAAGGTGGGCAACCTGATGAGCCTGTACACCAACGACCTGGATACCATCCAGGAGTGCTTTGGCGACGGTGTGCTGATGTTCTGTGATGCGCTGGTGCTGGGACTGATGGCGCTGTTCAAGATGTGGCAGATGAGCAGCACTCTGACCCTGCTGGCGCTGATCCCGGCTTTGATCATGTTTGCCATCGGCACCATCATGGGGCAGATGCTGACCCAAAAGTGGGAGCTGCGGCAGCAGGCTTTTTCGGACCTGTCGGACTTTGCGCAGGAGAACTTCTCCGGCATTGCGGTGATCAAAGCCTTTGTCAAGGAGCTGAAAGAGCTGCTTGCATTCCGTAAACTGAACAAGGAAAACGAAGAGATCAATGTGCTGTATACCAAGCTCTCCACCCTTTTGCAGATCCTGGTCACCCTGTTTGTGGAGGCAGTGGTCTGCGTGATCCTGGGGTACGGCGGCTATCTGGTGTATATGGGCAAATTCAACGCCGGACAGCTGGTGGAGTATATTGGTTATTTTGAGGCCATCGTCTGGCCCATTATGGCTGTGTCCATGCTGATCGAAAAAACATCCCGCGGCAAGGCTTCGCTCAACCGCATCAGCGAGCTGCTGGACGCCCCCATCGATGTGGCAGACCGTCCCGGTGTGCCTGCGCTGGAAAATGTCAAGGGCGGCATCGAGTTCCGGGATCTGACCTTCCGTTATCCGGATGGCGAGTTCGATGTGCTGCAGAATGTCTCCTTCAAGATCGAACCGGGGGAGAGCGTGGGCATCGTGGGCAAGACCGGTGCGGGCAAGACAGCCCTGGTGGATCTTCTGCTGCGCACCTATAATGTGCCGGACGGCACCTTGTTTGTGGATGGGCAGGATGTGAACAGTGTTACCATCCGGTCAGTACGCTCTGCCTGCGCCTATGTGCCACAGGATAACTTCCTGTTCTCGGATACCATTGCCCACAACATCGGCTTTGGCGTGGACGATGCCACTGCGGAACAGATCGACCGTGCCGCAGCTCTGGCAGATGTGCGGGATAATATCGTGGATTTCAAGGATGGCTTTGAGACCATGCTGGGTGAGCGCGGCGTTACCGTTTCCGGCGGACAGAAGCAGCGCATCTCCATTGCCCGCGCTTTGCTGAAGGATGCGCCCATCCTGATCCTGGATGACTCGGTGTCGGCGGTGGATACCCGCACCGAGAAGGTGATCTTGGAAAACCTGCGCACCAGCCGGGCGGGTCAGACCACCTTGCTGATCGCTCACCGCATCTCTACCGTGAAAGATCTGGACAAGATCGTATTTTTGGAGGCTGGCCGCATTGAAGATGTGGGCACCCATGCGCAGCTGTATGCCCGCTGTGCCGAGTACCGGCGCATGGTAGATCTGCAGCAGCTGGAGGATGAGACAGGGGGGGAGAACAATGGCTGATTTTAACCCGCTTTTGCTGGTGGGCGGCATCATCGGTGCTGTGTCGGCACTGCTGATCGGCGCTTATGCGGCGGTCAAGGATAAAAAAGCTGCCATGGGTTTTGAGCGCAATATGCCGGATGGGGAGATCGTCCGCCGCCTGGCGGCGTATGCACGGCCCTATCTGCCGCAGTTTGTGGTTGTAGGCTTTTTGATGCTGTTCTCTATCTCCTACGATATCATTTCGCCGCTCCTGATCGGTTATATCGAGGAACTGGTGGTGGGCACCTTTGCGCTGAAGCACCTGTTTGCGGCAGTGGCTGTATATGCCGGAGTGCTGCTGTTCTCGATGGGCAGCACCTATTTCCAAGCGGTGATCCTGCAAAAAGTGGGACAGCGCATCGTTTCTGATCTGCGTGAGGATCTGTTTGTCCATATCGAGTCGCTGTCCCATGAGCAGCTCAACGAGATCCCGGTGGGCAAGCTGGTCACCCGTGTGACCAACGACACCAACGCTATCTCCATGATGTTCACCAATCTGCTGGTCAACCTGACCAAAAATGCGTTTGTGATCTTGGGCATCCTGGTGGCGATGGTCTGCCTGAATTATGAGCTGACCCTGATGGTGCTGTGCTTTGTGCCCTTTATCGTGCTGTTTACGGTGATCTTCCGCAAGTTTTCCCGCCGGGCGTACCGCAAGGTAAAGGATGCTACCACCGATATCAACACCTACCTGTCCGAGAACCTCTCCGGCATCAAGGTCACCCAGATCTTTGGCCGGGAGGATGAGAAGCAGGCGGATTTCTGCCGCCGCAGCCAGGCACTGGCAAAGGCAAAGCAGGAGCAGATCTTCGTGTTTGGTGTGTTCCGTCCGCTGGTGTATATGCTGTACATCAGCTCGATCCTGTGCCTGTTCTACCTGGGCGGTATGGGCTATCTGGAGGGGACCAGCTTTTTGGGACAGACCCTGACCAGCGGCACCATCGTTACCTTTTATATGTACATTGCCAAGTTCTTTACCCCCATCCAGAACCTGGCGGAACAGTTCAACTGGCTGCAATCTGCGCTGGCTTCCGGTGAAAAGGTCTTTTCCATCATGGATATCCAGCCTAAGCTGGTGGATGCACCGGATGCCATCGAGCTGGAGGAGGTCAAGGGCGAGATCGAGTTCCGGGATGTGTGGTTCAGCTATGTACCGGGGGAGTGGGTGCTGCAGGGAGTGTCCTTCCACATCCATCCCCGGGAGACGGTGGCCTTTGTTGGCTCGACCGGCTCCGGCAAGAGCACCATCCTCTCTTTGATCTGCCGTAATTATGAGTTCCAGAAAGGCCAGATCCTGATCGACGGAGTGGACATCCGCAAGATCAAGATCTCCTCTCTGCGGCGGCATTTTGGCCAGATGCTGCAGGATGTGTTCCTGTTCTCCGGCACCATTCGTTCCAACCTGCTGCTGCGGATGGATGGGGTGCCGGATGAGGAGATCCTGCGGGTATGCCATTATGTCAACGCAGATCAGTTCATCGCCAAGCTGGATCATGGCCTGGATGAGGAAGTACGGGAGCGGGGCAACAACTTCTCTGCCGGTCAGCGGCAGCTGCTCAGCTTTGCCCGCACCTTGCTGCATAAGCCTAGCGTCATGATCCTGGACGAAGCAACGGCCAACATTGATACCGAGACCGAGATCCTGATCCAGGACTCGCTGGAAAAGATGCGCACGGTGGGCACTATGCTGATCGTGGCGCACCGGCTGTCCACGATCCAGCACGCAGACAATATCATCGTGCTGTCCCATGGTAAGATCCTGGAGCAGGGCAACCACCAGCAGCTGCTGGCGCAGCATGGACGGTACTATCAGCTTTACACCCTGCAATACAGCAAGGAGCAGATCAGCAAGCACTGATCAAAAGGCAAAAACATAAGCGTGTATATGGCCTGCGCGTCTGCGCAGGCCATATTTTTTGCCGCAGCCCCCCATAAGTGTAACCATCCGATCCAGAAAAAAACCTTGCAATTTTTGGGGGCAGCGATTATTATAAAAAGATAAAAGACAGCAAAAAAGGAGATCGGCCATGACCCTGACCGAACAAAAGCAAGCGCAGCGTCAGGCGGGCGTTGCGGCACGGAAGGCACTGTCTGCGCAGGTGCGCAGTGCAGCGGATGCAGCCATCTGCGCAGGGATCTGTCAGACGGAAGCGTACCGCTGCGCAGGGACGCTGCTGGTGTATGCAGCCTGGGGCGGGGAGGTGGATCTGTCGGCTTTGATCCAAACCGCCCAACAGGACGGCAAGACCGTGGCCTGGCCGGTCTGCGGCGAAGGATATCGTCTTACAGCGGTGGTGCCCGGCCCGGCGGGCTGGCAGGCCGGACGTTACGGCATCCCGGCACCGGTGCTGGACGGCGCACAGATCCTGCGCCCGGACCAGTTGGATCTGGTGGTGACGCCCTGCACAGCGTTTGACCCGGATTGCGGCCGGGTGGGCATGGGCAAAGGATATTACGACCGATTTCTGCCGCTGTGCACCCATGCGTTCCGGCTGGGGGCAGCCTATGAGGTGCAAAAGGTGGAGCAGGCTGCTGCGGACCCAAACGATCAGCGGCTGGATGCTGTTATTACGGAAGGGAGAGTATATCGATGCAAGATCTGACAGCACTGGCCTGCGGCGATTTTTTGTCGGCCTTGGCAGGGCCTGCTGCGGCGCCGGGGGGCGGCGGTGTGTCGGCTTTGGCCGGTGCGCTGGGCGTTGCTTTGGGCAATATGGTGGGCAGCCTGACGGTGGGTAAGCCCAAGTATGCAGCTGTGGAACCGGAGATCCGGGCATTGAATTCGCAGGCGGAATCCCTGCGCTGCCAGCTGGAAGTGTTGATCCAGGCAGATGCAGAGGCGTTTGCGCCGGTGGCTGCTGCGTACCGGATGCCCCGGGCTACCCCGGAGCAGGCGGCGGAAAAGGCGGCGGCCTTGGAAGCTGCCTTGGCGGGAGCGTGTGCAGTGCCGATGCAGGTCATGGAGCTATCTGCCCAGGGCATTGCCCTGGCAGAGCAATACGCCGCCAAAGGCAGTGTGCTGGCGGTATCGGATGCAGGGTGTGCAGCCGTTTTGTGCCAGACCGCGCTGCGCTGCGGCCTGCTGAATCTTTACGCAAATACAAAATTGATGGCGGATCGCAGCCGTGCCAAAGAGCTGAACGCACAGGCAGAAACGCTGCTGACAGCCTGGACGGGACGGGCAGATCGGCTCTGGCGGCAGACCGCAAAGGATCTGGGAGGAGAGGGAGAATGTCTCAGCTGCTGAAAGGCGGGCCGGTGGCCGCCGCATTGAACGAAAAGACCGCAGCACTTTGCGCTGCATTGACCCAGCGGGGCGTGACCCCCACGCTGGCAGTGGTGCGTGTGGGCGAAAAGGAGGATGACCTGGCGTATGAGCGGGGGCTGCTGGCCCGCTGCGCAAAGGTGGGGGTGGCGGTGCGCTGCTTTCCTCTGCCGGAACAGGTGTCCCAGGCCCGGTTGATGGAACAGATCCAGCAGATCAACCAGGACAGCAGCATCCACGGCTGCCTTTTGCTGCGCCCGCTGCCCGCTGGACTGGATGAGGAAACGGTGCGGAATATGCTGGACCCGGCCAAGGATGTGGACGGGATCACCGATGCTTCTCTGGCAGGGCTGGTCAGCGGCAGCGGCCGGGGCTTTGCCCCCTGCACTGCGCAGGCCTGCCTGGAGATCCTGCAGCACTATGCCATTCCGCTGGAAGGCAAGCGGGCTGTAGTGGTGGGGCGCAGCCTGGTGGTGGGGCGGCCTGCGGCTTTGCTGCTGGACCGCGCCAATGCCACGGTGACGGTCTGCCACTCCCGCACCCAGGATCTGGCCGCTGTCTGCCGCCAGGGAGATATACTGGTGGCGGCGCTGGGGCGTGCCCAGGCGCTGCGGTCGGAGTGCTTCCGGGCGGGACAGGTCGTGGTGGATGTGGGCATCCATGTGGGCGCAGACGGAAAACTCTGCGGGGATATCTGCCAGGAAGATGCTTTGCAAGCAGACCTTGCATTTACCCCGGTGCCGGGCGGCGTAGGGGCTGTGACCACCGCGATCCTGGCGCTGCATGTGGCGCAGGCTGCTCAGTCCGCCTCAAATTCCGACTGATGCTGCCGGAAAAAGTCGTAGTAGATGCGCACATTCGGCAGTTGAGTCCAGGGCGCAGTTTCCACGGGGACCGTATCCAGGTCGTAGATGCGTGCCCCAGGGATGGCCAGCAAAAAAGGCGAGTGGGTGGCCAATACCAGCTGACAGCCCTCGAACCGGGCGCAGCTATATAAGAGCTCTGCCAGCTGGATCTGACGCTCGGCACTGAGGCTGTTTTCCGGCTCATCCAGCAGATAGAGTGCCCGGGGTTTCAGCTGTATCTGAAAGTAATGCAGGGCGCTCTCCCCGTTGGACTGGGTGCGGATATTGTTGGTGACCCGCTGGCGCACATATTGGGTGGTGGAGCTGCGCCGGGCAGCCAGCCCCTGTTTAAACTCTTCATAATCCTCCATGGAGTGGAGCCGGAGCGGGGTGTTTTTGTAGTGCTGGTACTCCGCAAACAGATCCTCCCGGCGGCGGTCCACCCCGTCGTTGAAGTCCCGCACGCCGAACATATAGTCAAAAACATCGTCGCTGGTGATGATGCGGCTGTTGTCCGGCAGATGCCGCAGGGTGGAGGCTTTGCACAGCTGTACGTAGTCATCAAACAGTGCGCTGTGGTTGAAGCTGCTCTTCCGGGGCAGGGCCAGTTTTTGTGCTATGATGTTCAGCATCGTGCTTTTGCCGGAGCCATTGCCGCCGTAAAAGATCGTCACTGCATCAAATACGATCCGCTCCCACTGCTTTTTGGGGAAGTGCTGGAAAGGATAGACACTGTCGTATGCATACTCGGCATTTTTATGCCGGAAATAGCGCCATTCGTCGTCTGCATCCGGCAGACGGAACTCGTCCAGATAAAGCATCGCTGCAAGACCTCCCGTACAGGCTGTGGGTATTTTTAGTTTGATTATAGCGCAGAGCGCTGCCCAGAACAAGAGCAGCCCCTGTGCTGCAATAATAACAAAGGAGATGGCAGTATGGAGTACAAACGCTTTTATGATGCGATCGTTGTCCGGTTGGATAAAGGGGAGGAGATCCTGGAACAGATGCGAGAGCTGGCTATGATGGAAAAGATCCACCTGGCCAGCGTCCAGGGCATCGGCGCGGTGGACAAGTTTGCCGTCGGCGTGTTTGACACCCAGGCAAAGCAGTTCTGTCCGCGGGAATACACTGGCTGCTATGAGATCGTATCGCTGACGGGGTCCATCAACACGATGAACGGAGAGTTCTACTGTCACATGCACATGAGCGCAGCAGACGGCACCGGTGCGGTGGTGGGCGGCCACCTGAGCAATGCTCGGATCAGCGCCACTGCCGAGCTGGTGATCCGCACCCTGCCGGGGCGGGTAGAGCGGGTGTATGACCCAGAGATCGGGCTGAACCTGCTGGATTTTTAAGAGGATACAAAACTGCCCCTGCGCACAAGTCCGTGCGCAGGGGCAGTTTTTGTTTACAGGCTGGTGAGCACCAGGGCGCATAAGGGCAAAGTCAGGATGCTGAGCAGGGTTGTCAGCACCACGCTGCCCGCGGCAAAGCCCTCGTCGTGGCCGAACTGCACCGCAAATACAGAGGTGATGGCCGCCGCAGGGCAACATTCCAACAGGATGACCACCTGAGAGACGGTGCCAAAATGCAGCAGACCCAGCAGGGCAAACAGGGCCATGCATACGGCAGGGATCAGCAGCATACGCACACCGGCCAGCTGCCAGATCTGCCGGTCGGCCAGGATGGTGCGCAGGTTGCCGGAGCCGATCAGCATGCCGGTGATCAGCATAGAGAGCGGGGTGTTCATGCCGCCCAGCAGCTGCAGGGGCTGGACGATCAGCGAGGGCAAAGGCAGCTGCAGCAGATAGATGGTCAGGCCGATGACCATGGCGTACAGCACCGGAGTGTGCAGCAGACTGCGGCCCAGCTCCCGGGCGCTGGCCTTGCCGCTGACCAGTCCATAGCCCAAGGTCCACAGCAGCAGGTTGAATATGGTAACGTAGGCGCTGGCATACAGCAGACCCTCGGCGCCAAACAGAGCAGAGATCAGAGGAAAGCCCATGTACGCCGCATTGGAAAAAATGCAGGCAAAGCGGAAGATCGAAGCCCGGCTGTCTTTGCGGCGGGCGGTGAGCAGAACGGTCACGCCGGTGCCCAGCAGAATGGCCAGCACACTGAGGCCGAAAGCCGCCAGCAGGTTGCGCAAGATCTCCATGCTGAACTCCATCTGGTAGGAGTTCAGGATCATGGCAGGCACCACTACATTGACCAGCAGCCCGCTGAGGGTCTGTTTGCCCTCACTGCGCAGGATGCCGGCTTTGGTGGCCGCTGCACCGGTAAAGATCAGTAAAAACAGCACCGCGACCTGTTGGGCGGTGATCATTGCCAGCTGCATGGGCAAAGTCCTCCTTGTCTGTTGGATACATCTAACCTAGATATAGCACGGGAGAGGGGATTTTGCAAGCCCTCAGGCCAAAAAAGAGACAAAAAAGACCCGCCGGAGCGGGTCGAAGGATCATTTCAGGGTGCCGTCCAGGACCTGGTTGTAGTACCAGGGCTTTGGTGCACGGAAGGTCTTGCCGCTGAGGAAGGCAAAATCCGGCTGCGAGAAGTGCGGCAGGACCAGCTCCCAGGCGCACAGAGCCTGGTATTTCAGCTTCAGCTCTCGATTAGCGGCATTGTTGCCGTACTTGCTGTCGCCCAGGATAGGGCAGCCGATGCTGGCCATGTGGGCGCGGATCTGATGGGTGCGCCCGGTGATCAGGCGGACCTTGAGCAGAGCCAGGCGGCCGGAGACAGCCAGGGTCTCGTACTGGGTCTCCACCTGTTTGGCACCGGGCAGCTTTTCGCCTACGATCTTGACGATGCCGCGGTCTGCGTCCTTGAGCAGGTACCCCCCCAACACGCCTTCCGGCGGGGTGGGACGGCCAAAGGTGACACAAAGATAGTTCTTTTGCACCTCCCGGCTTTTGATGGCTTCCAGGAAGATCTGCTCTGCCTCCGGAGTCTTGGCGATGATCACCAGACCGCTGGTGCCGGTATCCAGCCGGTGGCACAGGGCCGGCTGATACAGGCTGTTCTCGCTGTATTCGCCCTGCTGGTTCAGGTACAGCAGCGCACGGTTCAGCAGGGTGTCATCCTCCGGGCCGTCTACTGCCAGCCCGGCGGGTTTGTTGGCTACCAGGATCTGGGGGCAGTCGTATACGACCTGCGCAGGGCAGCGGGCGTTTTTCCAGGCAGGGCCATCCACCCGGATGCCTTCGTCCAGCACTTCATCCAGGATAAACAGCTTGATCTCATCCCCGGCCATCACACGGGTGGACAGGGGCTGCTTTTTGCCGTTCAGCTTGATCTTATTTTCCCGCAGAGCCTTGTTCAGACGGCCCGGATTCAGGGCGGGATACTGCTGCATCAGGTAATTGTCCAGCCGGGTAGGGGCCAGGCATTTCACTTTCAATATCTTCACGGAAGGTTCCCTTTCTTTCACATTGATACGGTGTGTTCTTCTTATTTTAGCCGAAAATGCGGTAGGCTGTCAAGTAAGGACGCTTTGGGACGCAGTGTCAGGCGGCGGACAGAGCAAAGCGTACGCCCCTGCTGCCAAGGATAGTCCTCGGAGAGAGATACCATGCCATGAAAACGGAGGGAGACAGGGGCCGCAGGGCTGGCCAGCAGCCAGTCTGTCTGTATGGGCCTTGCAAGAGAGGCATCGCCGGATACAGCTGCCAGCGTGTGCCCGCCTGCGGTGATGCGCACGATACACCCGTCCCTGGTACGCAGTACCTCTGCTCCGACCCCGCCGCATTGGGCGGTGCGGCTGTGCAGCGCAGGCCATTGCGCTGGCTGGAACCGTCGGTGGGCAGGCAGCGTGCAAGGCGTTTTGGGGGACAAACGCAGGTCAATGAGCAGCTGCAGGTCGGCACCGCGGCGCTGCAGCAAAGTCTCCACAGCGCTTTGTGCAGCATCCCCGCCCCGGAACAGTACGACAGCCTGTCCGGATTGGGTGATCACTACGGCGGGAGCGGTGGAACTGCCGGCCAATTCTACATGGATCAGATCCCGGCTCAGGGCGCTGCCCATATAAATGGCGGCGCCCGCTGCCAGCATAAGGGCAGGCAGAGCGATGCGCAGACGGACCTTTTTGTGCAGCGCTGCTGCTGCAAGAGCCAAAAGCAGCAGGCAGACGATGGCCCCATAGCTCGTATCAAAATAGAGCTGTGCCCCTGGCCATCCAGCGACCCACCGGGCCCAGGTGTTGAGCAGGACGGTCAGCGCTCCCGCACCAAAGGAGCAGTTGTAATACAGCCAGCGCAGCGCAGGGAATAAGCCGCTGATAGCGGCAGCGATCCCCAGCAGCATCAGCGGCTGCACCAGCCACAGCACCGCCAGGCTGGATACCAGGGCATAGGCGCTGACGCTCATGCCCCGCAGCACCAGCACGGGGAAGGTGGCTGCGGAAGCGCCGCAAGAGATGCAAAAGCCCTCCCAAACGGGGGCAAGGCATCGGATGCACCAGCGGGGTAGGGATTTTGGCATCTTCTGACGGAGATACTTTGCCCCTCTTTTGGCACAGGAGGCACCGGCCAGCGTGCCAAGGACGGCAGCAAAGGAGAGCTGAAACCCTACGTCGCAGGCCGCATAGCCGTTGCGCAGACTCATCAGCAGGCCAGCTGCCGCCAGACTGGTCCATGGGTCGGGCGGGCCATAGACCCACACCCCCAAAGCGCTGATCCAGATGGCTACAGCAGCCCGGAGAACAGAGGGCGTGAACCCTGTGACCCCGATCAGCAGCAGAGCACACAGGCTGCGGGCCAGCGCAGTGATTCGGCGGGTGCAGTAGCGCTGCTCTCGCTTTTTGGACAGAAGCGGCCCGAGTGCACCGCCGCACAGCAAGGTGACGTGCATCCCGCTGACGACCAGTACATGGGATAATCCAGCTGAGCGGTAAGCTGCGTTCATTTCTGGGGGGAGAGCGGTGCGGTCTCCTGCGATCATAGCAGCCAGTACCCCGCCGGTGTCCTTGTCCAACAGTTTTTGCAGAGACTGGCTGAGTTTATGCTGCAGCCGTGCGGTGCGGGCACGGAAACTGGTGCTTTTTCCTTTTGGAAGGAAGTCGGACTGATACACGGCACAGAGCGCCGACCCGTCTGCATAGGAATCCAGAGCCTGGGCGGGGTCAGGCGGTTCCAGTGCAAAGCGTCCGCTGATCCGATCCCCGGCGGCACAAAGGGGCAGGCTGGGGCAGTGGACCTGGAATCCGGCCTTCTGCCCGCCTGCAAGCTCCACCCAAAGCACCGCCTGCACTGTTTTTGGAGAAAATCCGGGCTGGATCTGCTGCACTTGTGCGGTGAGCAAAAGCTGCTTGCCGGCGTAGCGCGCCTGCAGAGAGCGGATGCCCAGCTGGCTTGCCCATAACAGCAGCAGACCTGCGCCTGCCCCGGCAAGCATACACCAGACTGCTTTGGAGCAGTGGCGGCGTGCAAACAGAAAGATAAAAAATGCCGCGAAGGGCAGCAAAAACGCCCATCGCGGCAAAAAAGCGCAAAAGATCTCTACGGCCAATGCACTTGCACAAAAAATGCACAGCGGCCGTCTCATAGGATTATTAGTGGAAGAACAGGGGCAGCGGCTCCAGGAACAGGATGTCCTCGCGCTCCGCGGCATCGCCCTCGGCCAGCACAGCAGCCTGGCCTACGATCTCGCAGTTGGTCTGCTTGGCCAGCTCATCCAGAGCCTTCAGAGAGCCTCCGGTGGAAATGACGTCGTCCACCACCAGCACCCGCTTGCCGTTCATCTTCTCCAGCTCCTTGCGGTCAATGACCAGCTTCTGCTTGCCGGCGGTCGTGATGGACTCGTCCTCCACGATCACGGGGTCGCTCATGTAGAGCTTGACGCCCTTGCGTGCGCAGATGTAGGGCTTGCCGCTCTGACGGCTCATCTCGTGTGCCAGGGGGATGCCCTTGGCCTCGGCAGTGAGCAGGATGTCAAACTCCGGGCACTTTTTCAGCAGCTCGGCAGCGGTAGCCACGGTCAGCTCGGCATCGCCCAGCATGATAAAGGCCGCAATGTCCAGGTGGTCATTCACCTTGCAGATGGTCAGCTCACGGGTCAGACCCGCAACGTGCAGGGTATACGTATTATCCATAATGAATTTTTCCTTTCTCGCTCCGGTTCAAACGGGCAGAACTTCGCCGCCCAGAACATGGAAGTGGAGGTGAGGCACAGTCTGTCCGGCATCCGGCCCCACATTGGAGACGACCCGGTAGCCGTTTTCCAGCCCGGTCTGCTGGGCCAGCTGAGCGATCACCGCAAAGATGTGCCCCAGCAGAGCCGCATCGCCCTCGGTCAAGGCAGCCGCCGAAGCAATGTGGCGCTTGGGGATGACCAAGAAGTGGACCTTGGCCTGCGGGTGGATGTCGTAGAAGGCAAGCACCTGCTCATCCTCATAGAGCTTGTTTGCCGGGATCTCGCCCGCCGCGATCTTGCAGAATAAACACTCTTCCATCCGAAAATGCTCCTTTCCTGGGTACAGCAACGGTACAAGCAAATGCAGATCTTACAGGCCCAGGGTCTTGCGGACGATGTTGCCCACAGCCTGCAGTGCCTCGTCGATCTTGGTCTCATCCTTCAGGCCGGCCATAGCAAAGTCCGGCTTGCCGCCGCCCTTGCCGCCGGCAATGGCAGCCAGCTCCTTGACCAGCGCACCGGCCTTCAGGTTCTGCTGCTGTGCCAGGCCATTGGTGGCCACAGCCATGGTCAGCTTCTCCTCGGCCTTGCCCACCAGCACAGCCACCACCGGGTTCTTGGCCTTGTCGCGGATGGTATCGCACATGCCGCGCAAAGTGTCGCCGGAGGTGCCGGTAAAGTAGGCGGAAATGATCTTGACGCCGCCGACATCCTCGGCATCGTCAAACAGAGTCTCGACCTTGGAGGCTGCGATCTTGGCCTTCAGCTCGTCCAGCTCACGGCTCATAGCCTTGTTTTCGGCCATGACGGTCTCGGCACGCACCGGCAGTGCGGCCACATTGTTGGCCTTCAGGGTGGCAGCCACGCTGCGCAGCATCACTTCCTGCAGGTTTGCACGCAGCAGCAGGTTTTTGCCGGTGACGGCTTCGATGCGGCGGATGCCGGCAGCCACAGAGGACTCGCTGACGATCTTGAAGCAGCCGATCTGAGCGGTGTTCTGCACATGGGTGCCGCCGCAGAACTCATCGGACCAGCCCTGGATATCGACAACGCGGACAACGTCGCCGTATTTCTCGCCAAACAGAGCCATAGCGCCCAGCTTCTTGGCTTCCTCAATGGGCATCTCATTGACGCACACCGGCATAGCCTCAAAGATCTTATCGTTCACCAGCTGTTCCACGCGGGCCAGCTCCTCCGGGGTAACGGCGCTGAAGTGGGTGAAGTCAAAGTGGGTCAGCTCCTCGCTCTGGTAGGAACCTGCCTGGTGCACATGGTCACCCAGCACCTCCCGCAGGGCAGCCTGCAGCAGGTGGGTGGCGGTGTGGTTGCGGCAGACAGCCATGCGGAACTCACGGTCCACACGGGCATTCAGGCAGTCGCCCACCTTAACGATGCCGCTTTCCAGCACACAGGTGTGGACGTAGTAGCCCTTGGGGGTCTTTTTCACGTCCAGCACCCGCAGGGTGCAGCTGTCGTTCTCCAGCAGACCGTGGTCTGCGACCTGGCCGCCCATCTCAGCATAGAGGGGGGTCTTGTCCAGCACCACCAGCACGCCTTCCTTGGCCTGGTCATCGGTGGAGATAGCCTCGGTCAGGGTCTCTTCGTCGCTCAGAGCCACAACGGTGCCCTGGTCCTCCAGGGTGGTATAGCCGGTAAAGACGGTGGGCTCGGCCTCCAGAGAGCCAAACAGATCCTCGCTCCAGCCGGAGATGTTCTTTTTCAGACGCTCAGCCCGGGCACGCTCCTTCTGCTTTTTCATCTCTGCGTGGAAGCCTTCCTCGTCGATATCCAGGCCCTGCTCGGCGGCGATCTCACGGGTCAGGTCCAGCGGGAAACCGAAGGTATCGTTTAGCTTAAAGACATCCACACCGCTCAGCAGGTGGGCATGGGCCTTCTCCAGCTTGTCGATCATGGTGTTCAGGATATTGATGCCGGCATCGATGGTACGGGCAAAGTTTGCCTCCTCGGTGCCGATGACCTTCTTGATATAAGCGGCATGCTCCCGCAGCTCCGGGTAGGCAGACTCGCTGGACTGGATCACAGTCTCCACCAGCTCTACCAGGAAGGGGCGCTGGATGCCCAGCATCCGGCCATGGCGGGCAGCACGGCGCAGCAGACGGCGCAGCACATAGCCGCGGCCTTCGTTGGAGGGCAGGATGCCGTCCGACACCATGAAGGTGCAGCTGCGGATGTGGTCGGTGATCACGCGGATGGAGATATCGTCCTTGTCGTTGGCACCGTAGGTCTTGTTGGCGATGCGCTCCACATGGTGCAGCACGCTCTGCACAGTGTCCACCTCAAACAGGTTGCCCACGCCCTGCATCACGCAGGCCAGGCGCTCCAGACCCATGCCGGTGTCGATGTTGGGGCGGGGCAGGCGCTCGTAGTGGCCCTTGCCGTCCGAGTCGAACTGGCTGAACACCAGGTTCCAGATCTCCATATAGCGGTCGCAGTCGCAGCCGACGCCGCAGGTGGGCTTGCCGCAGCCGTACTGCGGGCCGCGGTCGAAGTGGATCTCAGAGCAGGGACCGCACGGACCAGAGCCGTGCTCCCAGAAGTTGTCCTCCTTGCCCAGGCGCACCATGTGATCCGGGGCGATGCCCACCTTCTGGGTCCAGATCTCGTAGGCCTCGTCGTCTTTCTCATATACCGAGATATAGAGCCGGTCCTTGGGAATGGCCATCCACTCCTCGCTGGTCAAAAACTCCCAAGCCCAGGGGATGACCTCATCCTTAAAATAATCCTGGAACGAGAAGTTGCCCAGCATCTCAAAGAAGGTGCCGTGCCGGGCGGTGATGCCCACCCGCTCGATATCCGGGGTGCGGATGCACTTCTGGCAGGTGGTCACCCGATGACGGGGCGGCTCTTCCTGCGCCAGAAACCATTTTTTCATGGGGGCCATGCCGCTGTTGATCAGCAGCAGGCTGGGGTCGTTTTTGGGTACCAGGGGGAAGCTGTCCAGCCGCAGGTGGCCTTTGCTCTCAAAAAAGCTCAGATAGCGGTCGCGCAGTTCATTCAAACCGGTCCATTGCATAGGTTGATTCTCCTCACATCGTTGTGTTGCGTATGGCAGGAGCCAAGCGGCTCCAAGACCCTTTGGCAGACGAAAAAATAAAACAGCCCCCATCCCCTCAGGGACGAAGGCTGCTGTAAGCTCCGTGGTACCACCCAGATTGCAGGTGCAGGACCTGCCTCTTTTGCCGCGCTAACGCTGCGGTGCGTCCAGCTCATTTCGCCGGAGGCTCCGGGGTGGCGTGTGCTGTGCTTACCGGGAGACCTTGCAGCCTGCGGGTCTCCTCTCTGGCCGGTATTGCTTACAGCGCTGGCCCCATCTATGCCGTCTGTCATGATCTTTGATGGGCGCAGGACAGGCCCATCAGGCCAGCTTGCGTACATTTCAAATTATAACATGGCCGCGGCATTTGTCAACTGCTTTGGGCAAATTTTGCGGGCGGCTGCGGGGGTGCGGCTCTTTCCAACCAGAGCGGATTGTGGTACAATGGGGCAGCAATGGCAGGGCTGCGTCCTGCCGGAAGGGAGGGGGCGTGCCGTTGGCCACAGAAGCAAAGCTCCGTCAGCTGGCCGGAAAGGATTGTCCGGTCTATTATTTTTACTCTACCGAGCGTTACCTGGTGCGGCAGGCCACCGCTGCTGCCGTGCGGGTGCTTTGTGCAGAAGGGGAAGAAGAACCCACCGTGCTGGATGGTGCCGCCCCGGATATTGAGCAGCTTATCATGGCGGCAGGTACGATCTCCTTTTTTGGGACCCGCCGGGTGGTGGTCTTGCCGGAGCTGGAACCGTCTGCCTATGGGGAGAAAGACCTGGAGGAACTGTGCGGCACGCTTGCCAGCCTGGAGAATGCAGTGGTGGTGCTGGGCAGCGTCTTTGAGGCCGAGCGGGGCAAACTGCGAATGGGCAAGCGGGCACAGAAGCTGGCTGCCCAATGCAAAAAACTGGGCTATGCGGAGGAGCTGGCAAAGCCAAAGCCCTTTGAGCTGAAAGCCATGATGATCGACCGGGCCAAGGCGCAGGGGGCTGTTCTGCCGGAGGGCACAGCCCAGGCGCTGCTGGAGCGCTGCGGCGAGGAGCCTTTCCTGCTGGAAAATGAGGTGGACAAGCTCTGTGCGCTGGCTGGTTATCAGACCGTGACCACCGCAATGGTGGCAGAAATGGGTACGGTAAGTCTGGAGGCAGATGTGTTCGAGATGATTCGCATGATCACAGCCAAAAATGCCACGGGGGCCTGCAAAAAATTACAGACCCTGCTGCGGCTGCAGCAGGAACCCATCGCCATAACGGCGGCTATGATCGGCAGCTATGTGGATCTGTATCGGGTCAAGCTGGGGGCTTCCCGGCGGAAAAACTACGCCGCAGTATTCAAGGACTTTGGGTATAAAGGCAGCGACTTCCGGCTCAAGCGGTCGGCGGAGACGGCCTCGCATTATACGCTGCCGCAGCTGGAAAATTGTCTCCAGGTGCTGCTGGAGCTGGATCAAAGTTTGAAAAGCCAGCCAGTGGATAAGGCTGTGCTGCTGGAGATGGCGCTGTGCCGCCTGGCTCTGGCAGGAGGTGCACGGTGAGCCGCCCCGCGGCCCCGCTGCATACCCAGCGGGTGCTGATCGTGGAGGGAAAATACGATGCGGCACGCCTGTCCCACCTGACAGATGCCATGATCCTGCTGACCGATGGCTTTGCTATTTATAAGGATAAGCAGCGTCAGCAGCTGTTCAAAGCATTGGCCAAAAAGAATGGACTGATCCTTCTCACCGACTCGGATGCGGCAGGTTTCCGCATCCGCAACTACATCACGAACCTGGTGGGGGCGGAGAATGTGGTGCAGGCATATGTCCCGGCCATTCCGGGCAAGGAGCGCCGAAAGGCCCAGCCCGGCAAGGAGGGACTGCTGGGTGTGGAGGGGGTAGAGGATGATATCCTTCTCCAGTGTCTGCGGGATGCACTGGGCCCAGAGGCGGGGGAAGCTCCGCCCCGCCCGGCTGGCCGGCAGATCACCTATACGGATCTGTACGACTGGGGGCTTTCCGGCACAGCAGGCAGCGCCGAGCGCAAGCGCCGTCTGCTGACCGCTTTGGGTCTGCCGCCCCGGCTGTCTAAAAAAGAGCTTGTAGAAGCACTGAACCGTTTGTATACCTACCAGCAGCTGGATGAGCTGCAAGCAAGACTGCTGGCAGAAGAATGAATAAAGCCGCCCCTGGGAAAGCAGATCCCCAGGGGCGGCTTTGCGTTTATCACATCGGCGATTTTACGGTTGAGCGTGGTGCTCCAGCCAGTCCATAGCGCCTGCTGCGAGTATGGCGCTGCCAAAGGACAAGATGTCCTCATTGAACACGATGCCGGCGTTGTGCATGGGCTTGCCGTAGAGTTCATTCTCCTGGCGGGACCCGGCACCCAGCAGCATCGTGGTGTGCAGATCGTGGCCGCAGCCGTGCATGGAGCCGGTGTTGCATTGGAAGGGCAGACCGGTCTGCTCTTGAAGGGCCAGAGCATCCATATCGGCCCGGAGCAGAATGGTCTTGCCGGGGCGGCTGCCCTGGATGGTGGCGGTCAGAGAGCTGTGGGCCAGCTCCTGCGGGCAATAGCCATACTGGATCAGTTTTTCCTTTACAAAGGCTTTGGTCCGGGGCAGCTGCTGCCCCACTTCTGCATTTTGATGAAGGATGTGCCGCATCTCCACCAGCTCAGGCTGGAGAGCAAGGGCCTGCTGATAGATCTGGTGCATAAAATAAAACTCCTTTTAGAAAAAACCGCAGCATTTTACGGTCCCGACCTTGGGGGACGAGGTTTCTATTATACGCCTGTTGGCGCAGCAAGGGGTGGAAATTTTTATCGGTCTTATCGTTTGCGGCAAGCGGCACAGGACCGGCTATACCGGACGGTCGGTTTGATCCCATGCCTGGCGCAGCAGCTGCAATGCGTGGCTTTCCAGGCGGGATACATAGCGCCCTGCTTATTGTAAACGGCGAAATAATCGGTCGTTGACACGATGTTTTATAAGGAAAAATCTTGAAGTTCTGGGATTCTGAAGTGGATGATCAGCTGTTTGTCCTGTGTCAGCTCGATCCGGTCCACCAGGCTTACAAGCAGCTCTCGGCTGGCACAGGCGCTTTCTACAAAGCGCTGTACCAGCTCTTTTGCTTTGTCGGAACTGTTGACCGGGTTCTTTTGCAGGCTGCGAAGATCTGCTTGCTGCAGCTCCAGCTGCTGCCGCTCGGACTTTGTGCGGTTGAAGATGCGCTGAAAATCCTCTTCCGGCAGAAGTCCGTTCAGACGGTCGGTGTACATCCGGTCCAGGTTGGAAGTCAGCAGGTCGATCTTCTTTTGCAGTTCGGCCAGCTGGATCTCCACCTTGTTTTTCTGTGCATTTTTCACCAGGGCATCCTTTGCAAGGACAAGCAGCTTGTCTTGGTCCAGATAGGACTGACAGACCTCCCGCACCTTGCTTACCACAGCCTCTGTCACGGTGTCCACCTTGATGGTGTGGCAGGTGCAGAGCCCTGCTTTGGTGAAGCGCTGGTAGGTCTTGCAGATGAAGAACAGCCGGTCCTCTCCCTTTGTGGTCTTGCGGTTGGCTACGGTCATCAGCGCACCGCACTCGTGGCAATAGACCATACCCTTTAATAGATAGTCGTAGGTGCGGCTGCGGGTGTATTTGCGGCTGTTGACCAAAAGCCGGACCTGTCGGAAGGTCTCCCGGTCTACCAGGGGCTCGTGGGTGTTTTCCACAACGACCCAGCTTTCCGGCGGCTGTTTCAGGCATTTTTTGGACTTGTAATTGATCTTCACCTGCCGCCCCTGCACCATGTTGCCAATGTAGGTCTCGTTTTGCAGCATCTCAGAGATGCGCTCGCTGCTCCAAAGACCGGCAAAGCGTCCGTTCTTTAACGGGATGCCTGCGTAGACCGAAGGGGGCGGGACCCCTTCCTGATTCAGTTGGCTGGCGATGCTGTGGCAGCTTTGTCCGCTCAAAGCCATGGCAAAGATCCGACGCACGACCATAGCTGCAGGCTCATCCACCACGATCTTGTTTTTTTCGGTGGGGTGCATCTTGTAGCCGTATACAGGTTTGCCGCCGATGAAAAGCCCCTTCCGCTGTTTATCCCGCTTGACCGACTTGATCTTTTTGGAGATATCCTTGGCGTACATATCGTTCATGATCGCCCGGAAAGGAGTGATGTCGTTGGCGGTGGAGTCCACACCGGTGTCAATGCCATCCAGCAGGGAAATGTACCGCACCCGGTGCTCCGGAAAGTACCGCTCCATATAGTGCCCGGTCATGATGTAGTCACGTCCCAGACGGGAGAGGTCCTTGGTGATGACCATGTTGACCTTTTTTGCTTCGATGTCCTGGATCATCCGGTTGAAGGAGGGGCGGTCAAAGTTGGTGCCGGACCAGCCATCATCGATATACGTGTCATAGACCGATACTCTGTGCTGCTGCACAAATTCCCGCAGAAGGGATTCCTGGTTCTGGACACTCTGAGAGGGGCCGACGTTCTCGTCCTCCTTGGATAGACGAATATACAGCGCTGCGTGGTATTCCATGGGGTTGCTTATCTCTAAATACATAATGCCCTCCTTGAGATAAGCGGTTTATCGTTGTGCTTATCATAGCGCATTTCCGCTGTCCGAAGCAAGGATGCGGCGCAGGTAGAGCTGAAACGAGCGCAGGATCAGCTCTTCCAAATCGGCCCCATTTTTAGAAAAGATGCATTTCACGATCAATTCTTGCTTTTTCATAGAGATTGCCTCCCTAAACTGAGTATAACTATGGATATGAGCGCAAGAGGGATATTTTGCTTGTCCGAATCCGAGAAAAAACGGAAACTATGGAACCCGGGGCAACGGTACGATGCAGCTGCCCCGGGCTTGGATAGGGGGAGAATTATCCGGAAAGGAAGAATAACTTCTAAAATTAGAACTTCATCGGCAGGGTGTCCATCCGAGACCGGCCATTATAGGCTGTATAAATGGGATAAACGTATTTTTTCCACCCTGGAAGTTTAGCTGGGTTGTCCTGGCCGATGCGATAGACCTCCATAGGGTGGAGCTGATGCAAAGCCCGGATCAGCCGGTTCGGGTCAAACTCATCATGGTACAGCTCCACAAAATGCAGCATCCCATTCAGCACACAAGCCCGAAGAGAATCCGGCCGGCCCTCCCAAGCGGTTACGATATATTGCATGGCTTCGCAGTAAAGGAGTTCGCCCATCTGCTTGTACAGCCGGAATGCTGTGCCTACGCATCCGATGCGGTAATTGCTGCCCCGCTGGCCATAGTCGATCACAAGTCCGATCCGCTGGTTGGCCTCCACAAAGGCTGTGGAGATGGCATCGCCGCCTACAACTTTTGCACGGAGCTTGACGCCTGCTTTCAGTGGGGCGGAAAACCCATTCTGTGCAGCAAAGAATAGAGCTTCCTGCTGCATGGTCAGTCCGGTATACACCTTGCAGAGAATGGGCAGATCCTTGCCGCCGTTGCGCAGGATGCGGCTCTCGATTGTGTGCTGCCCATCTGTTACATAAAACCGTCCCTCTCGGAAACTGATCTTGGGTTCGTTGGCAGTATACTCGTTGAACTCCGCTGCGATCTGCTCCACCCGCTTGCGTTGTACACCCCGCTGATATAATTCTCGGGGATAGATCAGGCGGCTGCTGTGGATGACCTGCATCTGGTACGGTGGGATGACGGAAAAGGGAGAAGAAAATTGAGTGTTGTTTTTCATATGGATCGCATTTCCTCCTTGATCTGCCAGATGTATTTTTCGGCCTGCTCCAAGATCTCCGCTACCTGCTGCTGGCGCTTGGGAATGGTCAACAGACTGGGATAGAATGTGAAACTGTATTCCAGCCGCTGGATCATGGCATGGACAGCGGATTGAAGTTCAATGTACAGTGTTTCCTCCTCCGGGGTCTCGGCATTTTTGAAGGAGAAAGAGATGGGCGTATAGGGATAGACCGGCGGCTTTCCCTCTGCCACCTCCGGTGGCGCATAGGCAGCGGTGGAGCGGCGAATGGGGGACGGTTTTTGCACGCTCCCCATGGGGTGCAGGGCTAGACTGATTTTTACCGCTGCGTCCACCTGCCGCATCTCCTCTGGGGAAAGGTGCCCTATATAACGCAGGACCCGGCTTTTGTCGATGGTGAAGATCTGTTCTGCCTGAAAGATAGAAGGCTTTGTCAGTCCAGGGGTGTCTAACAGACAGTGGGTGGGGAGCGTCCTCTTTTTGTGAGTCCTGCTGGTCAGAGTAGCAATGATCAGGGTGGGGGAGCAAAGGTTCCCTACGTCGTTTTGCAACACGACTGCGGGGCGGTTTCCTTTCTGTTCGGAACCAGTTCCTTGTTCAAACTTTACAAAGTAAAGATCTCCACGGAGAAATTTCCAGTCTCGTTTCAAATGTGCACCTCCCATCTTTTTGCAGGGTGGATAGAAACTCAAAGCGGGGGCTCTTTGGGCATAACGATATAGTCATTGCCGCGGCGAACCTGGCAGAGGGTGCAGGTATCCTTGCACCGGTCTGCGCGGGGAACCAAAAGAACACGGAACCCTTTGGAATGTATGTAGTTTTCCAGGCAGACGCCGCAAAGGGTGCGAATGGAACGGAGCATCTCCGGGGTCAGCTGCATTTCCTTGTAAATATCCGACTGGCGGATAGCGACTTGTTTTTTCATATAGACCTCCTAATAAAATGGATATGTAAAAGTACAGGAGCTGTCCGGGATAAAAATACCGGACGCTCCCGATCTATAAACAGCCCGGCGGGTCTGTTGTGTGCCGGGCTGTCCTTCACAAGACCGGCCTAAAAACAGCACAGTCTGCGATTTTATGATAGAGGTCTCCCATATTCGCCCTCGGCTCCCTAGGAGTGGGGAATCATCCGGCGGCGGATTTTCACCGCACCATTGGCGTTTCAGCCACCCCGCCTTCTCTGCGGCCGGGCTGCGTGTTACAGAAGTACCTTTTTTGAAGTACCGGAGGATTGAGCTATTCAGTTGTCAAGGTTCTGCAGAGAGCAGCAGTCCGTGCGGTGGGTGCCACTTGGAAAACTGCCTCTTATTTGGTAGGCATCGAGAAGGGTCAATCCATAGCATTGAAATCAAACTTTTTCAAAAAATTAGTGATTCGCTTGATTTTGATGCTGATAGTAGGCTGTGAGACCCCTAAAACTTTAGAAATTTCAGTGACGGTATAGCCTTCATAGACATATAGCGTAAGTAGTTTCAGGTCCGCATCGGATAAATTTTCGAGTGCGGATAGCAATTCTTCGTTTTCGATCTTTCCGATCCAGGAAAAACGGCTTTTGGTTTCGTGGTAGCTTTCCGTGACAGAAATGGAGTCCTGATACTTCTTGAGAAGCGGGGAATAGGACTCGGCGGTGTTATCAAAGGAAGGCATGGCGATATCCTGTGTATGATTCAAATAGGCACGTTCTCCGTTAAAAACAGACCGGTCATACTCATACATCGCCTGGATGGCTTCCTGGCTCATACCAGCAGCCTCGTACTGCTTGCGGAGAGATTTCCACTGGAGCTCAAAGTTTTTCTTTTCCTTGGCATAATAAAATCCCATTGTGACCTCCAAATTCTCGTTTTTTGTGAAAAGTTGAGAATTTGGAGCTTTACGGGTATTTAGCGGCTTGAGGAGACCATTTGATAAGTGAGATACGCACAGACTGTCCTTTCCTGCGCTCACAGAAAAGGACAAAGGGGGCAAAAAAGGAAAGGCCGGTGTAAAGAAACACCGACCCTGTAAATGAACCTGTACGGTTGCAGCGAAAATACGCCCTGCATTTCAAGAAAAGGAGTGGTGCTTAACGGGATGGACCGGCTTTTCAAAACTTGAAAGCCACACCTTTGCTCTTTTCTAGAATGGAGCGCATGGTTTTATTTACTTGTAAAGTCGCTGTGTGGGGGCGAGTTTATAGCTTGTTTTATCAAAACAAAAAGGGCTGTCTGCTGCGCTTTTACACGCAGCAGACAGCCCCGATTGGCTTTTAGCCGAACCCGATTGCCCGGCTTTCCTTATTTATTTGTACACGACACTTTTTCTGACAGCATAGATTTTTAGAGTCCCGTCTTGTTGACGTTTGATCTCCACATTGTCACCGTGATCGGTGATCTCACGAATCAGCTGGATGACTACCTTGTCATCTTTGGCGATACAAAGATTTTTACTATCGACCCTACGATTGCTCATTACGGAACCTCCCTTTTCTACCTTTTATGTATCGTCGCGTCTGTGTTCAATAAAAATTGGGTGATTTTATTGATGGAGTTAATACTATCATTTACTGTTTTCTTTGTAAATGCGCATTTTTCCCAAGGTTATACCGGGAAAAATCTCCATTTGGACGAAAATGGAATTTTGACTGATTTTTTGTTTTCAAATGAAAGAAAGCATGGTAAAATATATAAGGCTTAGTTTGAAAATCAGTGTTATTTTGTAAAGCTGTAGTGGATTTGGGCGAGGGAAGATTGCTTGTGTTTCCGCAAGATGGCAGGATGGGGACAATATCACTCTGGGGATGGCAGTGTGAAGGTTAAGATGATGCGGCGCAGTCATCAAAGCCGTAACCACTGATCGTTTGAAATACAAAAAAGCAAAACCGTCCTGCGCTTCTTTTATAAAAGGAGTACAGAGCGGTTTTGCTTTTATTTACAGAGAGAAAACGCAGGGATCTATTAGCTGCGGAGCAATGCGACAGCAACGTCGTTCACGTTTGTTCCGGTGGGGCCGGTGAAAATAAGCCCATCCACAGCTTGTAATGCGTGATAGGCATCGTTGTTTTGCAGTGCATCAAAGATGCGGACCGACTGGTGCTGGAGAGCAGCGGCTGTTTGCCCATCCACATATCCTCCGGCTGCGTCTGTGGGGCCGTCGGTACCATCGCTTCCGATGGAAAAAATGCAGGCGTTCAACCCTGCAATTCCAGGAGCTGCAGCCAGAGCCAACTCCTGATTTCGGCCGCCCAGCCCTTTGCCTGTCAAATGGACGATGGTTTCGCCGCCGGCGATGAAAGCAAGCGGCTTTTTCTCCTGCGCATGGGTACGCAGGATGCTGGCAAGGAAGCTGCCTGCTTCCCGTGCTTCACAGCAGAGCTGGTCGGTTAAAAGAACGGGCGTATACCCTAAGGTACGACACTCAGATGCAGCGGCGGCACAGAGCTCACGGACACTTCCGGTGATCTGAGTTGTGATATTCTTCAACTGTTTAGGTGTTTCAACTTGGAGAAGATGCTGAGCCTGTACAGATAGAGATAAGTGATATTTTTCTGCGATCGCAAGTGCCTGGGTGCAGGTGGATGAGTCTGGGACAGTCGGACCGCTGGCGATCATGTCCAAAGGATCTCCGAGAATGTCGCTCAGTACGATGTTGAATACCTGTGCGGGAGAGCAGAGCTGGGCGAATCGGCCGCCCTTGACGGCGGACAGTCGCTTGCGGATCGTGTTGATCTCTACAATGTCAGCACCACTGGCAAGAAGTTGATGGGTGATCTCCTGCAATTCTTCGGCGGGGAGCAGTGGCTTTTCAAATAAAGCACTGCCGCCTCCGGACAGCAGAAAAAGCACAGTGTCTTCCGAGCAAAGGTTTTGTACCAACTCGATGGCCTTTTGTGTAGCTGAAAAACCAGAATCATCCGGTACGGGGTGTCCTGCTTCATAGCAGCTGACGCCGGGAATCAGTCCTTTTATATGGTCATATTTGGTCACGACTATCCCGCCATCCACATGACCCAAGACATTTACAGCGGCGGCAGCCATCTGCCAGGCTGCCTTGCCCGCAGCCACTAATAGGATTTTTCCAGAGCCTGGACGGAAGTTCTGTAAGGCGCGAATGACGGCTTCATCCGGCAAAACCGCATTCAGACTGGCCCGGATGATCTGATCGGCATCTTCTCGCAGTGACTGGTTCATCATAAAACTCCTTAGCTGCCATGCAGTAGGCGATTGAAAATGAATGATTTTGTCCTTCTCAAGGTCCAGTGTAACAGAATCTCTGGCAGGCTACAAGCATCGAATGGGATTTTTGAGGTGGATTTGAGCAAGCAAAAGAGGAGAGGGGGTAATACTTTAATGAGGCGGAAGTCGTTTGACTGGAAAAGAGGAAGATACTGCATGAGCCGAAGCGGTTTTTGAAGAAAATTATAGTGGTGAGAAGATATCCTTTATGTGGAAATTTGGATGAGAGTTTTGCGGTTTGGGGATTTTGGTGAACGTATCAAAAAAATACAAGCTTGGATGTCACTTTTTCAACGACATCAAGCGCAACTTATCGACAAATCGTCTTGTTAAAACAAGATAAGTATGGTAAAATATATAAAAAGTTAGTAGCATTTGATTTGGATGGATCATCTTCAAAACTCCAGAAAGAAGGGGCGTTCTGCGCTGTGGTCAAAATGAAATCTTGACTGCTTGTTATAAATAAAATGTTGTTTTATAGTGGTGTAGAGGACGGCATCAACATGATTTGATATCATGACCCTGGGTAAGGCTACTGCTCGGGGGATTTCACCTGCACAAAAACAGAAAAACTGGCATCTTTTTGATGTTCTCGCAGTCTTGACAAGGACGAGGGCTGTAAACAGAATCGCATCGGTTTGAATGTTTTTGGTGCAATAAATGGAAGCTGAAATTTGACCAAGAAGGAGGCGACGATCTGAAAACGGATTCATCTAAAAAGCGGTTTTGAAGTGGATTTGGAAAGTTAAGCGGGAAAAGGGACAATTAAAGGAGTTATTGCGGAATTATGTCGAAGTTTCAGCATGATGTAATGTTACGGGTCGTAAAAGTTCTGGATGTTTTAATGATTGAGCTGCCCTTTGCGGCTTGCTGGTTTTTGTACTATTCAGAACATGTATATACAAGGGGCGGCTGGAAAGATGATGCAGCTCTCCTGGTCTTGTTTTTTATTTTGTACATTATGATCGGTCGCATCTATGATGCATTTTCAATGTCCAATCAGAGAGTGTCAGAGATGGTCTATGGACAGATCCTTGGAGCTATGGCAACCGACGGGATCATGTACATTGTGATCTGCCTTATGTCCGGAAAGCTGTGCAACCTTTGGCCGGGAATTGCTGCGATTGCAGGACAGCTTATTATGGCAACGGTTTGGGCAATGCTTGCAAATAAAGGGTATTACATGGCATTCCCGCCGCAGAAAACGGCGATCGTTTATGATGTACGCCAGGGAATGGAAAAGCTTATCAGCGAGTATGGGCTGGATAAAAAGTACGATGTTCAGATCACACTTCATGCAGATGAATGTATTGCAGACCTGAGTATCCTGGATGGGGTGGAAACGGTTTTTGTCAGCGGTGTCCATAGCCATGAGCGGAATATCATCTTAAAGTATTGTGTGGCAAAAGACATCGACATGTTTGTGATCCCTCGGGTCGGTGATGTTCTTATGAGCGGTGCATGGCCGATGCATATGTTCCATCTGCCGATGCTGCGGGTAGGGCGCTACATGGCCAATCCGGAGTATCTGTTTATTAAGCGTGCGATGGATATTGTCATCTCTCTGGCCGCATTGATCGTCCTGAGCCCGGTCTTTTTGATTACTGCCCTTGCAGTCAAGTCGGACGGCGGCCCGGCTTTCTATAAGCAGGTTCGCTTGACGAAAGATGGCAAGCGGTTTGAGATCCTGAAGTTCCGCTCTATGCGGGTGGATGCTGAAAAGGATGGCGTGGCTCGTTTGTCTACGGGTGATAAGGATGACCGCATTACAAAGGTGGGCCATATCATTCGTGCCTGCCGTTTGGATGAGCTGCCGCAGCTGCTGAATATTCTGCGTGGTGATTTGTCCATTGTTGGTCCCCGGCCGGAACGTCCGGAGATCGCGGCCCAGTATTGCGAGGAGATGCCTGAGTTTTCCCTGCGCCTTCAGGCAAAGGCTGGCTTGACCGGTTATGCGCAGGTGTACGGAAAATACAACACAACTCCGTATGATAAGCTGCAGATGGACCTGATGTACATTGCGCACCCGAGCTTGATCGAGGATCTGAAGATCATGATGGCTACTGTGAAGATCCTGTTTATGCCGGAGAGTACAGAGGGCGTTTCTGAGGGTCAGACCACTGCTATGAGTGGAGAAAACAACTAAATATCGAGCTTTTTGACCGCTTTCTGAGGGTGAAAATCGACATTTCCTCGGAATGTGCTGTCAGGAATAAACAAGGGGTTTCGATGACAACATCATCGAAACTTTCAACCCGGTCATGGAGATGCTATCAGGCATAAATACGAGGTCTCCTAGTGAAAAGGCAGGGTGCTGTCGGGAATAAACGCAAGGACTCCCGTAGCGATATGAGTGATTTCTGGCATAAATACATGGATTCCTATGGCGAGATGATGGTGTCATCAGGAATAAAAGAGCTTTCATGGCGGTGTGAGTGAGTGGCGCAGAGGACTATGAGTAATAAAGCTGTAGTAGCTGTGTGGTTCACATAACTGCGTCGATGTGTAGCTCACGCAGTTACAGGATTATTAAGAGCTTAAGTGAAAAGAAACGGCTCAGACTCTTTGAGATGAGTTTGGGCTGTAATCTTTGATATGCGGAGAGGAGTAAGGGCTAAGGAAGATGTTGCATGAAGATTTCGGATTGATAAGCATTATCATGGCAGCCTACAACGCAGAGAAAACAATAGAGAAAGCTATTAATTCCGTGCTGAATCAGACTTATCCAAACTTTGAACTTCTTGTGGTTAATGATTGCTCTAAGGACAGAACTGTGGAATTAGTCAAAAGCATTGCGGCAACGGACGGGCGTGTGCGCCTTATTTCTAATGTAAAGAACAGCGGTGTGTCCTATACGCGCATGCATGGTTTGGAGGAAGCGAAAGGCTCATGGATCGCGATTCTTGACAGTGATGATGCGTGGACACCGGAAAAGCTGGAAAAGCAGATTGAGCTTCAAAAGAGAACGAATGCGGATTTGCTTTTCACGGGTTCAGCTTTCATGGACTCGGATGGGCAGCCAATTGACTGGTATCTTCATGCTCCGGCAGAAGTGTCCTATCGGCAGTTGTTGAAGCAGAATGTGTTATCCAATTCCTCTGCGCTGGTGCGTAAAGGGCTATATGCAAAGTACTATGCAATCGGTGACGGGATGCACGAGGACTTTGCGATTTGGCTCAGTATTCTGAAAGAAGGAAAGAAAGCCTATGGCGTAGATGAGCCGTTGCTCATCTACCGAATTGCAAAGTCATCGAAGTCAGGCAATAAGGTCAAGGCTGCGAAGATGAACTGGAATACATATCGGTATGTCGGATTGAATCCGATAGAGGCCGCTTATTATGAGGGCTGGTACATGATTAAAAATGTGATTAAGTACACGAACCTGAAAATCTCCGGGGGGGGGTAACACAGAGTAACCCTGATGGAGAAATCTATATTGTTAATTTCTCCGCTCCTGCACTGTATGGATGTAAGCAGTGGAGGACGGCATGAAAAACAGTATTCTGATCTCCGTCGTGATGCCGAACTACAATGGTCGCCGTTTTGTAGAGCAGGCAATCGACAGTGTGCTTAACCAGACTTATCAGAATTTTGAGCTGATAGTGGTAGATGACTGCTCCAATGATGATTCTTTAAGTCTCATCGAACACAAGGCGCAGAGCGATAATCGTATCCGAGTAATTGCTTTGGAACACAATGCAGGCGTGGCAAATGCCCGCAATGTCGGTATCAAAGAGGCTAAAGGAGAGTACATCGCCCTGCTGGATAATGACGACCTGTGGACTGAGGATAAGCTGGAACGGCAACTTGCTCTCGCTCAAAAAGGTGCGGATATCGTTTACTGTTCCTATGATTTTATTGATGAAGAGAACAACTCAATTAAAAAGCCATTTATAGTGTCGCAGGAAACGAACTTCAATAAGATGCTGGCTTCAAGCGTTATAAGTTGCTCGACCAGTTTTATCAAGACTGAGCTGATGCAGGCGCACCCATTTAACTCGGACTTTTACCATGAAGATTATGTTCTGTGGATGGAGTTGCTTCGAGTTTGCCCGACTGCGTATGGCGACCAGAAGGTGCTGATGCATTACCGTCAGGTCACCGGGTCAAGGTCGAACAAAAAGGGCAATGCGGCCAAGGAGCGTTGGAATACATACCGGAAGGCACTGAAGCTCAATACAGTAACAAGTGCATGGGCATTTGTAAGATACGCTGTAAATGGTGTTATGAAATATTATCTGTAATTTTGGGAGAAAAGTATGGACGTATTACTTCTCTGTGGATATTTTGAACCGAAGTATCAGGAAGAGATTTCGAGAAAGACAAAAACTTGGGTCGAGAATGCGGCAAACACCTTTCAACAGAGATTAATTGCTGGGTTGAAGGAACAGGATATTAACCTGTGGGTAGTATCAGCACCGTTTATTGGCCCATGGCCTACTGCCTATGAGGACAAGACATTTGATGGCTTTGAAGCGGGCAAGAGCGCAGAGAATATTCGATACGTTTATTTCAATAACATCTGGGGCTATCGGAATATTAGCCGGACAGCGGCATTGAAAAAATGTGTTAGAGACTTTATCCGGAACTCAAAATCTGAAAAGAAGGCTATTATTGTCTACTGCCCCCATACTCCGTTTTTAGAGGCTGCGGTCTATGGTAAGCATTTGGATGAATCTGTTCATATCAATATGGTGGTCCCGGATTTGCCGCAATATATGAATCTGAGCAAAAGGGCACACCCTATTTATGACTTCTTTAAGAAAATCGATATTCAGAAAATGGACAGGCTGATCGCACAGGTTGACTCTTTCATGCTGCTGACCAAATACATGGCAGAAAAGCTGAATGTAGGAAATCGGCCTTACATTGTTGTTGAAGGAATCACGGCTGTTAAAGATGTTCCCCAAAACGAAAAGAAGGGGCAGGGAAAGAAGATAGCTTATGCAGGGAAGCTCGTTGAGGCGTTCGGCGCAAAACGAATGATTGAAGCCTTTGAATTGATTGATGACCCAGAGGCATCTCTGCATATTTGCGGTGGCGGTGAACTGAAATCTTATGTAGAGGAAATGTGTAAAAAAGATTCAAGAATTCATTACTATGGGGTTGTTTCGGCCGAAAAGGCAAACGAGATTTTACAGCAGGCGGATGTACTGGTGAATCCACGTCAGAATGATGACGAATACACAAAATATTCCTTCCCGTCGAAAAATATTGAGTACTTAATGACAGGCAATGCAGTTGTTGCGTATATGCTGGATGGTATACCAGAGGAGTATGCTTCATTTTTTAATGTTCCAAAATCTAATCAGACAGAATCACTGGCTGAAGCGATGAAGGAAGCAATGAATGAAAAAACAGTCGAGAAGGCCAAGAAAAACAAAATGATAAGAGATTATATCGAATGTCATTGTGGAGCATCGAGCGTTGCAAAGCAAATAGTTGATGTAATAGGGGAAAGATAACAAATGGCTAAAACGAAACCTGTCATTGTACAGCAAGCGACAGATCTATCTGCAATTGGAGGCACTACGTCGGAATTCAAGGCACTGGAAACGTCCAAGTTGTCTGAGAAATACGATATTGTTCCGATGATCCTCCCAAAAGTACATAAAAAAGTGAATCTTCAAGATATCCGCTTTTACTATGATTTCCTAAAAAAAGTACGTCCAGATATTGTTCAAATTCGTGGTGCAGCCGTGGATGGCTTGAATGCACAAATTGCCGCGAGACTGGTTCGAGGAACGAAGATATTGGTCTGTGTTCATGGTATGTTCAGCGAATTAGTATATATGGCACCAATCAAAAAGGCAATCCATGAGCACATTGTAGAGCCAATCATATTCAATTTGTGTGATGGCATCTCCTGTGTCTATGCAAATGGAAATGATAGAAAACAACTGCAAAAATATAAGAAAAAACTTTTGCCGTATGTATATAATCGTATGCCCCAAATTGAAGAGATTTCATCCGAAGAAAAAAATGACATTCGTAATGACCTTGGAATCCCAAAGGATGCAATCGTAGGATTATATTGTGGAAGATTTAATAAGGAAAAAGGCCTTTCGTATCTTCTCAATGCTTTCCAGTCGATGAAGGATGTTTGGCCTGATAGACTACATATATTGATGTTGGGCGACGGAGACTACTTGCCAGAATTCAAGTCTCAGATTGCAGAAAGCGGACTTACAGATAGAGTGCATTGTGCCGGAGCAAAGCAGAATGTTCATCCTTATCTGCGTGTGAGCGATTTCTTTGTTATGCCGTCCTTGCATGAAAATCATTCGATTGCTCTGTTGGAGGCACTGGCAGCAGAATTACCAGTTATTTCAACAGATGTTGGTGGAAATGGCGAGATTGTTCGAGATGGAATAGAAGGAATTCTTATTCCTGCAGCTGACAGTGAGAAATTGAAAGAAGCGATTCTGAAAATGAGCAATAATTCTGAGCTGCGCGATACTTGTAAAAAGAAAATCAAGAAAAATAATTATCTTCAATTTTCAAATGAATACGTTGATAAACAGCTGGATATGGTATATCAGCAGATGCTGTCGAGGAAATAATCATGATACGAAAAGCTGTTATAAAAATTGGTGGACTTGTTCAAAAGGCATATAGACATCTTGTATTGTTGCCGTATGTGAAGGAGCAAATGAAGAGCGTTGGTGAAAAAGTGTACTTTCCACTGAAGTTCTCTATATCAAATCCAGAGAATATGCGAATGGGAAATGATGTCTCCCTTGGTGAGGATTTTTGCGTTCTAAATGCACTTGCTGATGTGGTAATAGGAGACCATGTGATGTTTGGCCCCGGAGTCACGGTTGTTACGGGTGATCACCGTATAGATATTATTGGAAAGTATATGACACAGGTTACAAATGCAGATAAGATTGTGAACATAGACGGAATTACACAAAATCCATATGATGCACCGGTAACGTTTGAAGGGGATAATTGGATTGGAGCAAATGTTACCATTCTCAAAGGAGTTACAATGGGAAAGGGCTCAGTGGCCGCTGCAGGTGCCGTCGTAACAAAGAACATACCTCCATATGAAATATGGGGGGGGGTACCAGCTCGCCGCATAGGAAAACGATTTGCAGAAGAGCAAATTGCTGCACATGAAAAAATGTTGGAATAAAATAAGTGATTAAAGGAAATAGAATGACTCCATTTTTTTCAGTAGTTATACCGGTATACAATGCCGAAAAATACATAAACAAGTGCGTTGAATCTATCTTGCAACAATCTTTTGGAGATTTTGAAATTGTGCTTGTTAATGATGGGTCGACTGACAGGTCGATGGAGATCTGCGAAGAGCTGGCACAAAAAGATACTAGAGTAGCGTTCTTTCACCAGAGAAATCAAGGAGTATCTGCAGCACGAAATAAAGGAATAAGCATGGCAAAGGGAAAATATCTTGTCTTTGTGGATGCAGATGACCATATACGGGCGGATACTTTGAAGCTTCTTTATGAAAACTGCAATGATTGCAGGACGGATATTTGTTTCTTTGGGTATCAATGTGTTGTAGGGAGCGAGATAAAGCAGACAGTTTTGCCGCCGAAGTTTTGTGGAGAAAAAAGTCCGGATTTATTGCTCGAACTTATCGAAAAGAATGTGTTTGGATTGGCCTGGAACAAGGCAATAAAGCGAGACCTGATAATGGAAAATGAACTTCTTTTTGACGAAACGATAAAAGTGTTTGAGGACCAGGATCTAATGATGAGAGTCTGGAACAAAGCATCATTTGTTTGCAGCATAGAAGATGCGTTGTATTTCTATGTTACCAGTGAAACATCAGCGATGCAGGGGTTTCAATCGTCACAAAGTGAAAGGTATTTCTCAACACACGGTGTGAATCTGAAAAAGTTAGAATCATTTATGCTGGAAAACAGGATAAATGAAGAGAACATTGAAAGCTATCTGTTTCGATATACTTCGTCAGAAATTGGAAATATCATCAGATTGGCCGGTTGCGGTACAACGCAAGAATTCAAACTGTTTCAACAACAACTATACAAAAGCGAATTGTTGAAATTATTTAGAAAGGTATACAAGAACGCGCGCCCAAAATCCCTGAAAGAAAGGGCATTTTGGGTACTGAGTAATCATTATGTGGCGTTTCTGATGCGATGGATTGGAAAAGCCGTTCAATAAGAAATAGGATGCGATTTTATGCAGCAGAAGGAATTATCAATCATCATTCCGGTATATAATGCAGAAAAGTATATCGGTCGGTGCCTCCAAAGTATTCTCAACTGTCCGGAAACCGAATTTGAAGTAATAGTTGTTGATGACGGCTCAAAAGATGCCAGCTTATCTGTCTGTAAGAAAATAGCCACCAAAGATTCAAGGGTGAATGTCTTCGGCAAGGAAAATGGAGGCGTTTCTTCGGCAAGAAACTTTGGATTGGATAATGCACATGGTCGATACATAACTTTTTGCGATGCAGATGATTATTATGAGGACGGCGCTATTTCATTTTTGATGAGTGAACTGAAATCAGCAGACAATGATTTGATATTCTTTCCATTCTATCTGGAACCGATGAATTCGCCGAAGAAAGTATATGGAGTTAAAGATATAGCGCAGTCTCAGCAAGTTGAGTTGACATATATTAGAGACAACTTCTGGAAACTGCTGAATGAAGGTATGATCAATTCCAGCTGGAATCGGATTTTTCAAAGAGAACGAATTGAAAAGATGAAACTGCGGTTTCGGACAGACATGACTTTTTCTGAAGACGGCTTGTTCAATGTGATGTATTTGCGTGATTTGAACGAGGAGTCGAAGATTCTATATCTGGCAAGACCACTTTATAATTACGTCTCGAATGAGGGACAGGCGACCAGAAAAAAGGTAAAACGCTATTTCTATATGATGTGCCTGGCCTTTGACAATATTGATGAATTTGTTGGAGAAAACAGGAAAAGTGAAACATACTGGAAAGAGTGGCTTTCTGTTGTAAAGGATACGCTTTATCACCAAAATTATACCGTAGAAAATGCTGACGAAATTTTATCAAATAGACGTACAAAGGAAATGCTTAAATGCTATCACCCAGCAGATGTTAAGAGTAAATTGGTTGTGCGAAAGATAATGCAAGGAAAATTGGAAGAACTCTGCCGATACTATAAGATGAGCCATCAGATCAAAAGTATGCTGAGGCGGATGCTAAAAGGAAGAAAAAGATGATATATTCGATCGGTGTAATTTGTCTTTGCTTGATTGCTCTGTTGACGAGAGTGAATAAGAAAACACTCTTAGTTTTGACGTTTCTGTTCCTGACAGGAATTGCAATCCTATTTGAACCGCAAGCAGGATTGGACTTATATAAGCATTATCAGACATTGGATGTAATGCGCGAAATTGGATATGTCAATTCGGTAGCACGATTTCACTTCCAGATGCAGAATCTACCGGTCTATTCTGCTTTTTTCTATTTGGTTAGTTTACTGAGGTATGATAAACTCCTGCTGATTATAACCTACCTGGTGGTTTATGGCTGTATGTTTGGTGTTTTATCTATGAGTGTTGAAGATCATGGATGGAGCCAGAAAAGCTGGAATCTTGGCTATGTGATAGTTATGCTGGTAACGAATGCGTATTCCGTTACAGGAATTCGTTATACGTTGTCTTTTGCTGTTGTCTTTTTATTTATGTATATAGACTTGGTCAGAAAACAGCATCGAATAATTTCACTAGTTGTGTATGTTTTAATGTGTTTGCTTCACGATGGAATGCTGCCAATTGTTCTTTTGCGTTTTTTGCTTTACATTCCGTCAAATAGAGTGACTTCAAAACTTAAATATTTGCTTGTGTTCTGGCAGGTTTGGCTTACAGCCATTGAAAATCTACTGAGGACGATTCCGAATCCTTATTTTGCATCTGCAGCTGATAAACTGGTTCTTTACTCATCAGAAGAAGCTGCAAGTATGTGGGTTGGAGGCGTTGGATTACAGACTCTGGCGGTGATGAGAATTGTGGTTCTTTCTGCGATTGCTATATATTGTTTTTTTGGCAAGGAAAAAGACAACTATGTTAAAATGCTGCAACTTCTGCTGCTTTTTTGCTTCGGTGGAATTACAAGCCTGGCATTAATTGGAAGATACACAAGTATAACATTTTTGTTTGCAGTTCCGTTTATTCTCAGCATAAATGGTGAAAGCAATTATAATGATGAACCGAATAGCTTTATGCTACAAATTAAAATGTTGCCAATACTACTGCTGATTATCGGCTTCTTTATATGCCTTGTGCTTTATCAGTATCAGTACTTTATCTGAGCAAAGCGTGATGCTTGCCACAATAGCGAAAAATAAAAGTAGAATTAGCAGGGGAGAGATTAATGGATATCTTTTTAATAGCTTATATCAATAAAAACTTTGGGGACGATATGTTTGTTGACTTAATATGTCGAAGATACCCTCAACATGTATTTCATGTACTTGGTTCACCGCTTATGACGGATTATCTCTCGGAGATTCCAAATCTAAGAGTACATAGCTATAACAGGGTGACTAGAAGTGTCAATGCAAGGATTGCAAACTATTTCGGGAAAAACTATTTAATGGAACAACTTGCAAGACGGTACAGGTATTGTGTTTGTATAGGAGGATCAATTTTTATTCAAGCACCAGATTGGAGAAAAGTTGCAAAAGAAAGAGAAAAGGTAAGAAAAAAAACTCTTGAATATTATATTGTTTCAGCAAATTTTGGACCTTATGAAAATCAGGAATACGCAGAGTACTATAATAATTGGTTTGCTAGGTTAAAGGATGTGTGTTTCCGTGATGAGTATTCTTATAACCTGTTTCACAATATGAAACAAGTGCGGTACGCACCGGATGCAATATTTGGTTACTTAAATGAAGAACCTAAGCGAATAGCGCATCCGAAAAAAACACTGGTTATTTCTGCAATTGACTATACCTGGCGAAGGAAAGAAAAAGTTACAGAATACGAGGGGAAATTAGCGCAGATTGGTTTGAAATTTTTATCGGATGGTTGGAAAGTTGTTCTTTTGGCTCTGTGTGGCCAAGAGGGAGACAATTGCGCAGTAGAGCGAGTTTATAAAGCGGTTAATTGCGAGAATCCGAATGAAGATGTGGAGCAGTATTTTTATGATGGAAATTATAAAGAAGTATGTAATATACTGCGTAAATCCGATTTTGTGATATCTTCCCGATTCCATGCCACAGTGATACCGCTCTCAATTGGCGTGCCGGTTTTGCCAGTTCCATACAGTGATAAAACAAGAGCGATGCTGAATGATATTGGGTACGATGGCCCGATCTGGGAACTTGACCAGGGAGGAATCTCTGATGGAGAACTGGAAAAAGCGATGAACTATCATTTTGAGCCGAAATGCGTAGTTCAGAGAGCGGGAGAGCAGTTTGAGGCGGTAGATCAATTACTGAATGAGTAATTGGGAAAGGAAAAGTAGTTGAAAAACAAAAATGCTTTACAAGTAGTTGGAATGATAGGAACATCAATTTTAACCCAAGTGCTTGTGTTGATTAAGTCAAGTATTTTAGCAGCTAATTTTGGTGCGGGTATTGAGCTTGACGCATATAATCTGACGAATAGTCTTACGACATTTATCACAACTTTTCTGGCATCAGGTATTACAACAGTAATACTTCCGGCTTATATTAGCAAAAAAAGTCGAAAAGATGTAGATGGTTTTATATCCGGACTTTTTATTGCAGTGGCATTTTTATATGCTGCGCTTTACATGTTCCGATCGGAAATTGTGGATATCATCTCTGGACGTAGCGGCGAATTTCAAACAATTGCCTGTAACCTAATGTTATATGCAATTTTAATTCAATCAGTATCAGCAATTGTGTCAGTTACGGCAGCGTACTATCAAGCAAATGATAAATTTATAATTCCGAAGCTGATTGATTTTGTAACAAATCTTGCTACTGTTATTCTTTTGGTTTTTGCAAAAGAATTGACGATTTTACAGTATGTTACGCTAGTGCTGATTTGCTCGATTGTTCGTCTTGTAGTCGATGTTGGAATTGCGACATTCTGTGGATTCAGATTTTGCATGGCAGCTCCAGTTGGAAGACCGGGAACAATTGAGCTTTACAAGATTTTTGCACCAACTGTGATAAGTTCTGGCGTATATCAAATTCACAGTTTAGTGGATTCGACTATTGCTTCAAGACTTGATCCGGGGAGTCTTACCGTTTTGACCTATTCAAATCAGATAGTGACAGCAGTTAATAGTCTCATTATTGGTAACTTAGTTCTTTATGCTTATCCACAAATAGTTAAAGCAAGAAATAGCTCGGTTAAAGACGGAATTGAAACGACATGGAATTATGCGGTTGTTTTTCACTCCATTATTTGCCTTCTGATTGTAGGATTTTATTCAGTGGGAAAGCAGGCAATCGAATTGCTGTTTCAACATGGTAAATTTGATGCTACGGCAACTATGCTGACATATATATGCGCACTGGTATATATATTTGGACAGCAAACGAATATTATTCGCGATTTAATTTATCGTTTGTTTTACTCTGAAGGGGATACAAAAACAACATTGTATAATAGTGTTATCGTGAGTTGTATTAACATTATTGTAAGCATACTACTAGTCAATATTATCGGGTTGGTTGGTATTGTAATTGGAACGGTTATCTCTAGCGCGTGCTCTCTTGCAATGATTATCTATCGGCTGAATCAAAAAAACAAGAAACAGAACATCGTTTTTAAATATAAAGATAAGGTGTGCGAGTTCATAAAGAACGAGATCGCACTAGTTCTAACAGGTGCAGTCGTTCTATTGACAAAAAATCTGTTTGGAACTTTAAATATCATAGCTCAAATTTTGCTGATTGGAATCATTTGTGTTTTGGTTTACTTTTGCGTTTTAGTATTGCTTAAAAGTAAATGCGTCAAAATGATAAAGAGATAATGTGGAAGTGGCGACTTATACGCATATTTTAAATGGAGGATAAATAAAAATGTCTGCATTTGATAACGCAACCCTTATGATCACTGGTGGTACCGGCTCTTTCGGTTCTACCGTTCTGAAGCACTTCCTGGACTCCGACCTGAAGGAGATCCGTATCTTCTCCCGTGATGAGAAGAAGCAGGACGATATGCGCCATGAGCTTCAAGCCAAGCATCCGGAGACTGCTGGCAAGGTCAAGTTCTACATTGGTGATGTCCGCAACCCGCAGTCCATCCGTGATGCAATGCCAGGCGTTGACTACATCTTCCACGCTGCCGCTCTGAAACAGGTTCCGTCCTGCGAGTTCTTCCCGATGCAGGCGGTTCAGACCAACATCATCGGCACCGATAATGTGCTGCACGCTGCCATCGACGCAGGCGTTAAGCGTGTTGTCTGCCTGTCCACCGACAAGGCAGCCTATCCCATCAACGCCATGGGCATCTCCAAGGCTATGATGGAGCACGTAATCTATGCGAACGCCCGTGTGGCTGCTGAGCGTGGCGGCACCACCATCTGCTGCACTCGTTACGGCAACGTTATGTGCAGCCGTGGTTCTGTTATCCCTCTGTTCATCGACCAGATCAAGGCTGGTAACCCCATCACCATCACCGACCCCAACATGACCCGCTTCCTGATGAATCTGGACGAAGCTGTGGATCTGGTTATGTTCGCCTTCCAGCACGCCAATCCCGGCGACCTGTTCATCCAGAAGGCTGATGCCTCCACCATCGGTGATCTTGCCAAGGCTGTTCAGCAGCTGTTTGGCGATACCGGCACGAATATCATTGGTACCCGCCATGGAGAGAAGCTGTTCGAGACCCTGATGACCCAGGAGGAGCGTTTGCGCAGTGAGGATATGGGCCATTACTTCCGTGTTGCCGCCGATAACCGCGATCTGAACTATGATAAGTTTGTGGTCAAGGGTGAGGTGCAGACTATGGCAGATGAGTCCTATACCAGCCACAACACCACCCGTCTGGATGTTGAGGGAACCGTCAAGAAGATTCTGACTACGGAATACGTCCAGAATGCATTGAAGGGCATCCCGAATGTCTAAAGAAAAACTGCTGTTAGTGGGTGCCGGTGGTTTCGGGCGCATGGTAGCTGAACAGGCAAGCCGTCAATATGATTGTGCTTTTGTGGATGATGGACAAGTTGTGGGGGCGGAGGTCTGCGGTATTCCGGTGGTTGGTGGCATTGCTGATCTGCCGGAGTTGAGAAAAGAGTATGCTCTGCTCACAGTTGGAATCGGGAACAACAAGTTTCGGGCACAGATATTTGAGAAAGCAGAAGCACTTGGGTTTGCATTTCCCAACATTATTGCGCCTAGTGCCTACATCAGTCCGTATGCTAAAATTGGATATGGCTGTGTAGTGTTGCAGAACGCTTGTATTCAAAACGGTTCGCAAGTTGGAAATGGAGTCTTGCTCAATGCGGGAACAGAAATCCACTGTGATGCAACAGTGGGGGACTATGTTCTGATCTACACCAACAGCGTGATTCGTACCGGCGCAGCTGTAGGCAAGTATGCCCGCATTGGCAGCAATGTGACGATTTGTAATAACGCAGCTGTGTTAGATGGAGCAGATATCCCGGACTGTATGGCAGTCCGTTGAAGAGGTAAAAGGATGAACATTTTAGTCACAGGCGCAAAGGGCATGGTAGGCACTGCTCTTGTGAACAACCTGAAAAATATCCGGGACGGGAAAAATAAAACTCGCCCGGAGCTTCAAGTTGGAGAGATCTTTGAATATGACCTGAACTCCACTCCAGAGGAGTTGGACGAGTACTGCCGTAAAGCGGACTTTGTTTTCAATCTGGCGGGAGTGAATCGTCCGGAAAACCCGGAAGATTTTATGAAAGGCAATTTCGGCTTTGCCTCTGACCTGCTGAACTGCCTGAAAAAGTACAATAACAAGGCCCCCATCATGTTGTCTTCCTCTATCCAGGCTACCTTGGCGGGTCGTTTTGGAAACAGCGAGTACGGTCGCAGCAAAAAGGCTGGCGAGGAACTGTTTTTCCGGTATGCCCAGGAGACCGGCGCAAAGGTGGCAGTTTACCGCTTTGTAAACCTGATGGGACACAGTCGTCCTAAGTATAATAGTGCTGTTTCTACCTTCTGCTGGGCGATTGCGAACGATGAGCCTTTCACAGTCAATGATCGCAACACGGAGCTGGAACTACTCTATATTGATGATCTGGTAGAAGGCTTGTTTGATCTGCTGGAAGGAAAAGAGCAGCACTGTGAGTTTGACGGTGTGGAGACTGTCCTGAAACAAGATGGCCGCTATTGTTGCGTTCCCGTGACCCACAAGGTCACGCTGGGCGAGATCGTGGATCTGCTGCAGGAGTTCAAGGAGCAACCGAGTACGCTCATGATGCCGAAAATGCCGGACGGTTCCTTTGCTAAGAAGTTGTATTCCCTGTACCTGACCTATCTGCCGACGGAGAAGTTCAAGTATGCCCTGAAGATGAACGTGGACAACCGTGGCTCTTTCACCGAGTTGGTGCACACCGCCGATTGCGGTCAGGTGAGCATCAATATCAGTAAGCCCGGCATCACGAAGGGGCAGCACTGGCACAACTCCAAGTGGGAGTTGTTCATTGTGGTGGCAGGTCACGGACTAATTCAGGAGCGAAACATCAACACCGGAGAAACGGTGGAGTTTGAGGTTTCCGGGGACAAGATCGAGGCTGTTCACATGATCCCCGGCTGGACCCACAACATTATTAATCTGTCGGAAACAGAGAATCTGGTGACGGTGATGACCTGCAACGAGATCTTTGACCCCAATCACCCAGATACCTTCTTTGAGCCGGTGTAAGCGAAGATACTGGTTGATGTTAGGAGAATTATATGGAACACAATTTTACATGGAAAAACGACGGCCGCACCAAGGTCATGATTGGCTGCGGCACCCGTCCGGAGATTATTCGGCTGGCTGCCGTTATCAAACGCTGCCGGGAATATTTTGACTGCTGCGTGGTCTACTACAACCAGAACTGGGACAGAAACCTCTCTACTGTGTTCTGGGAGGATTTTGAGCTGAAAAACACCTTCGGGGAGTATGGCCCGGACATTCTTGTGCCCGTGGTAGGCGAGAATCTGGGCGTGACCTGCGGCAATATTCTGGGACGCAGCTATGAGCTTCTGTCCGAATTGCAGCCGGAGGGTTATCTTGTGCTGGGCGATACCAACTCCTGCCTTTCTGCCATCAGTGCAAAACGACTGCACATCCCGCTGTTTCACATGGAGGCAGGCAACCGCTGCAAGGATGAGTGCCTGCCCGAGGAGACCAACCGCCGCATCGTGGACGTGATCTCTGACGTGAACCTGTGCTACTCCGAGTTTGCCCGGAAGTATCTGGCAGATACCGGTTTGCCCAAGGAGCGCACCTACCAGACCGGTTCTCCCATGGCAGAGGTGCTGCACATGAATCTGGAGAAGATTCAGAAAAGCGATGTGTTGGAGCGTCTGGGGCTGGAAAAGGATAAGTATATTCTGCTGTCCGCCCACCGGGAGGAGAACATCGATTCTGAAAAGAACTTCCTGAGCCTGTTTACTGCTATCAACGCACTGGCAGAGAAGTACGATATGCCCATTCTGTACTCCTGCCATCCCCGCAGCAAGCATCGTCTCGAAAAGAGCGGCTTCCAGCTCGACCCTCGTGTCCGGGTCAATGAACCGCTGGGCTTCAACGACTACAACAAGCTGCAAATGAACGCTCTGGCGATTGTCTCCGACTCCGGCACTCTGCCCGAGGAAAGCAGCTTCTATCTGTCTATTGGTCATCCTATCGCTGCTGTGTGTATCCGCACCTCCACCGAGCGCCCCGAGGCGCTGGAAGCCGGGAACTTTATTCTGGCTGGCATTACCACCCGGGAACTGCTCAACGCCACCGATATGGCGATTGAGATGAAGCAGAAGGGTGTTCTGGGCAAGCCCTGCCCTGATTATGTGGACGAGACCGTGTCCATGAAGGTGGTTCGCATCATTCAGGGGTATGTGAATGTAGTCAATAAAATGGTGTGGAGAAAATACTAATTCCACACAGCAGTCATGTGTTCAGTCACATGGCTGTGCTGCTCCAATATGCTACCTCTCCGTGGTGAGCAGCAGGCAACAGATGAAAATCTGGCTAAAAGCATAGATATTTCTGTTATAAAAGTAATAGAGGCAATGAAGGCGAAAGAGCAGCTGCTGACCATCTATCCGCAGGTACTGGAAAGTATTCGGGCCACCGATAAGTCTTTCGTCCAGAACGACCCGGATGTACAGAAGGTCATTCAGTCGGTGGAAGAAGCGCTGGGCAGAACTGGCCGCATCCTGGTGCAGGTCATGGTAGAATCCCCTGGCCACAGTGTCTACCAGAAGTATGTCAGCTAGGTGGCGGAAACCATCAAGAGCAAAGGGTGTGGAGTTTAATCTGCGTGCTAAATTCTATTTTAACCAGTATCAGCGTGAATCTAACCATATGTGAATCCGTACTTTTGGTTTCTTTTGCGGTTGTTATGTGGTTTGGCCGTAAGGATAAGCCATATTTGCTGGTTTTCTATGGTGTTTTTCTGATTTTATATATTACACTGCTGCGCCGTGAGCCAGGATATAATGAGAATATTCGACTTTATTTGAAACTATGGCCGGATGCAGATGTATGGGATGGAAATCTTTTGAATGTGGTTTTGTATATTCCTTTTGGATGGGCCGTCCAAAGATGGAAACAAAGCCGAAAAATAAGCATTGGTAGTGCATTCCTTCTTTCTGCATGTTGCGAGCTTTTGCAGTATGTTGCAGGAAGAGGGATATATTGTTCAATACGATAGGCTCTGTTGTGGGAGTATATTTGGCTAAAACGATAAGCTAGAAGTGGCATAGAGCGGTGATTATGTGTGCTGATAATCTGATTTTATTTCATTGATAAAATATTGTGCCAGCAAAATTGCTAACAGATGTCGATAGCACCAATAAAAAAATAATAATAACAAATAGGGGAATCTGGACTAGATCATGAGATAATCCTGCTGGGGACAGCCTATGGCAGCGTGCTACGGTATGTGATGTAAAGCCCTGTATTGAGCCAGGGAGCAGCAATACACGCAACTATTTTCCCCTCTTTTAGTTCAGTGGGATTTTTCCTGCCCTTCAAAAAAGCCGCTCCGGTTTGAGCTGACCGGAGCGGCTTTTTTGGCAGAGTAAGGAGGGAAAAGTATTGCTGGGATAAGAGTTTGATCTCAGATACCTGCTGCGGCATTCTGGCCAGCCAACCGGCCGAAAGTAGCGCTGCGGCCTGCGGCTGCGCCAGCCATCAGGCTGGGATAGCTGCCGGAGAAGTAGTTGCCGCTCATGTCGCCAATGACATACAGACCGGGAATGGCCTTGAAGTCCTGGTCGATGGCGTGCATATTATCGTCGATCTGGATACCGTCGATGGTGCAGATCAGATAGCCGCCAGCCTGACGCACGCCGTAGAAGGGTGCCTGCTGCAGGGTGGACAGGCGGTAGCTCTCCTTGCCGAAGTCCTCGTCCTCACCCTTGGCAGCCAGCTCATTGTAGCGTTCCACCGTGGCAGTGAAAGCATCCACCGGCAGACCCAGCTTTTCTGCCAGCTCTTCCATGGTATCTGCCTCCACGATATAGCCCTGCTTCAGCAGGTCGTCGTTCATTGCCTGCACATAGCCCATGGGGAACACCGGGTCTGCACCGTTGACATGGGGGTACAGACGGCTGCAGCCGTGGGTGGCAAACTTCTCACAGTCCTCGGCATACTTGCTGTCCCAAATGGTGCAGTAGGTGTGGTGGGGCTGGCTTGCAGCAGCGTGCAGCACCAGATCGTAGGGCATATACTCGTTCATGAAACGCTCACCCTTCAGGTTCACCTTCAGGAACGGCTGGCTGCCCATCCAGAACAGCATACCATCGCTGGCCTTGCCGTACTCGCCCACCTGATCGGGCTTGATGGCACCACGGTCAAAGATCATGGATGCATGGGTGGTGTCCATGATGGCACCTGCCCACAGGCAGGCCTTGATGCCGTCACCTTTGGAGCCAGGCTTGGAGTAGTTGACGCAGGTCTGCTCCACGCTCTGGGGCTGCAGTGCCTTCATCATGGTCTCGTTGCCGCTGTAACCGCCGCAGGCAAGGATCACGCCCTTGGATGCGTTGTAGCGCACATACTCACCGCTGGCGTTCTTGGCGATGAGACCGGTGACACGGTCGCCGTCCTTTTCCAGCTTGACCATGGTGATCTCGTACTGCACTTCCAGCCCGTCGGCCTCGGCGTGCTTCAACACGGCATCCATGGTCAGCTGTGCGCTGTATGCTTCGCCGTACTGGGTGCTGTGGCCGACATCCAGAACCTCGTAATTGTCGCCCTCGTGCTTTTCGTCGATCTCGTGGCGGAAGTCGATGCCGCTTTCGGCCAGAACATCCGTAAACCAGTCCATGGTCTCGCCGCTGCGGTCTGCCCACACCTTTGCCAGACTGTGACGGGTGTAACCCTGGCTCCAGTTGCACAGGTAGCGCACAGCGTCCTTTTTGCTCACATCATCGCCGTCTGCCTGCTGCTGCTTGGAGCCGCAGGCTGCCAGCGTATCCCGGATGCCGCTGGCCATATCGTGACCAAACTTCTCGATGAGGACGGTCTTGGCACCAGCCTCTGCGGCAGCGGCGGCAGCAAAGGAACCGGAAGAACCGGCACCCACCACCAGAACCTCGCAGTCCACAGTCTGCTTGATATCGCTCTCGGCGATCTCCGGTGCCTCACCCAGCCAGTCGGCGGTAGAGGAGGTCTCCTCGGTGGACTGCTGTGCAGGGTTGATGGCACCGCCGCTGGCCTGCTGGATGCAGTCTGCCACAGCGTTCTGCACGGCCTTGCTGGTGACGGTTGCACCGGTCACGCCGTCGATCTGGCTGGTCTGGGCGTTCATGATCTGCTCAATGAGCTTGTCCTTGGCAGCGCCGCCAATGCTCTCGGTCTCGCCGGAGAGATCCAGCTCCACCTTGGTAATGCTGTTGGCATCAAAGGTGACGGTGGCGGTGATCTCGCTCATGCCCTTGGCAGTGGCGGTGTAGGTGCCAGGGGTGTAGATACCGGTTGCACTGGAAACGCCGGAGGCGCTACTGGCTGCATTGCAGGCAGCCAGACCGGCAGCGGTCACGCTGCTCATGGCAGCTGCTGCTGCGACCTTCAGAAATCCTTTACGGGAGATCTTTTCCATCATAATTCCTTCCTTTTCTTGCTCGTATCTTCGTATCGACAAAAATCTATTGCCGTTCTTGTTAAAAGTATCACATTTACAAACAAAGAAAAAGAAGATATAATATCCCTATAAGTATCAATTAAAACTTGCGTTTTGCAAAAAGGAGTACATCATGACCATCCAGCAGCTGCGCTATTTTCTGGCGCTATGCGAAGATTTGAATTACACCCACACCGCCGGGCGGATGTATCTGTCCCGGCAGGCTCTGCGGCTAAGCATTGCCGCACTGGAAGAAGAACTTTGCGGCAAACTGTTCGTCAACAACCGCAATCACCTGGCCCTGACCGAAAAGGGGGAGCGGTTCCGGGCACAGGCTGCACCGGTGGTGCAGCAGTTCGATGCCCTGTGCCAGCAGGCCTACCAGGAGATCCAGTCTGCACCGCTGCGTCTGGGCATCAGTGTGGCACTGGTGCCGGACTATCTGCCCAACCTGGGGGAGGTGCTGGAAGCGTTCCGGCAGCAGTACCCCGGCATCCCCTTGAAGCATACTTCCCTGTCCAACGATGAAGTCCCGGTGCAGCTGCAAAACGGCACACTGGATGCCGGACTGGTGATGGATCTGGGCGGCTGTGCCACCGGGCTTGCACGCACTGCCCTTTCCCAGCACACCACCGCCGTCATGGTCTCCCGCAGCAGCCCTTTCTGGGAGCGAATCCATATTTCTCCGGCAGAGCTGGACGGGCAGACTCTGCTGGTGCCCGGCTTTGACCCGGATGCCCTTGCGCCGCTGTGGCAGGCACTGCAGGAAAGCGGCGCACACCCACAGCTGGAGCTAGGCAAGCAATTTTATCAGGTGCTTTACCGCACACAGGAGCAGAATTGTGTGTCCCTGAACCGTTTTGAGGAAGCCTATCACAGCCAGATAGCCAACGTCCGGGATGTGATATTGGACGGTTTGCCGCCCATTTGTGCCGGATTCCTCCGTCCCCAAAAACAGCACAACGCCTGTGCGGAGCTACTGTGCCGCTTTTTGCAGGAGAGGTTGAAGTTTTAAAAAAGAGTGACCGCATTTCATAAAACGCGGTGAACGGCTTTCTGCTTTATTGGGTGTTCTATTTATAAGATCATGGGGATTCCGAGAGTTTCATCAAGAGAAAATTATCCCTTGGCTCGTGGGGATTGCTATAATTTTCTTCCTGATAGCACTCATGTTTGACTGGAACTGAAAGCAGTTGAATACGGCCTGAAAGGTCGCATTGTTGTGGCAAACCTGCTAACGAGTGTCAATAGCCTGAACAAATAAATCATCAAAAATTTATTGCCGGGTGCAGTTGAGCATCCGGCAACTTTAATAAGCCGACAGCACAGCTTGTCAGCTGAAAGTCATCGCAATGGTTCATCAGAAACCATCAACAGGCATCAGGAGATGGCTGGGAACGCAGAAATTCAGTAACACGAGCGTAATAGACTCGCAGGAACTTGGCACTTCCTGCGACGGTATAAACGTAATAATGCTTTCCTTCGGAACGCTTTTTGTCCATAAAGCAGTAAACAGCATTTTCTGGGTTTGAGCGTGTTAAAATAATATTCGATACAATAAAAATGGTTCGCCTCAGATGCGGTGAACCTCGTTTAGAAACATGGCGTGACTTGGATTCAAATGCACCAGACTGGAACGGTGGTGCATCAATACCAGCAAAGGCTACCAACGCTTTCTTGTTTTTGAACCGCCGAACATCACCAATTTCGGCCATAAGAGCAGGCCCGGTAATGGGTCCGGCTCCTTCCATCTGCATCACAACCTCGTATTCGGGGAGCATTGTAGCCAACCGCTGCATTTCAAGCTGGGTGCTTTGCTTGGCCTCGCAAACGGCATTCAGGCTTTTACAAGCCTGCGTGATCAGCATCTTCGTACTTTCGCATTTCGGAAGAGTAGCCACGCCCTCCTGTGCAAGCAGATAGATTTTGTGAGCGGTATCTGTACGGAACTTGTAGTTTTTTCGTTTGCACCATCCCCGATAAGATTCCGTGAAAGCCTCCATGGAATATTGACAGACACAATCCTTGTGCCAATAACGTAGAAAGAAGTCCACCCACTTTTCATGCCCATTTGCATTTTTTGTGTTCGGATCAAACGCAATATTTACGCCGGGAAATGTTTGGTCAGCCAGTGCAATCAGACCGTTCCGCAACGCTGTTGCAGTCGCAGTGATTCGCTCATTTGCTCTGGATTGCATTTTAAGAAGTAGCCTGGTTTCTTCTTCATTGTTGAACGGGGGAGTGTATCCCAAAAGGTGAGCGCATAGTTTGCAATTTTAAGAGCATCCGCTCGGTCCGTCTTTAGCTTTCGGATCGTATTATCACTAAAATCGTGGATCAGCATCGCATTGACAACGGAAACAAAAAAGCCCGCTTCCTTCAATGTCAGTGCGATTGGTCTCCAGTACGTACTGGTATGTTCCATTACAATACGGATATCGCCTCCCAGTTTTTTGAGTGTGGATGCCAGCTTTTTCAAGTCACTGTTCGTGTGGTGGATCTCGAAAGGCCGAAGTGCGATTTCGCCTCCGGGTCTCCGTACCGCAACTGTGCTTTTGCTCTTAGACACATCGATACCGACGGCGGTAATAACAGCAGCTTCCATTTTTCTGACCTCCTTTAATGCCGGTTCCGCCTATGCCCATTACCGATTCAGCTTGCTTTGTGACACGAATGTACGGCAACATTTTCATCTGCCGATAACTCAACCTGCATCAATCGAACGCTGCAATGGAGATGGCGGAGAACAGTTTGCGCGTACGAGCGTTCAGCTCAAGCAATGCTTCGTTCTCTCAGCACATCTTCATTGTAGCTTAGGTTTGGGCATCTGTATAGCTCACTGGCTGTGAACTTCTCAGAACCAACACCATTGTAGCAAGCAATGTCTTTGTATATACAAAGACTATTTTGCACTGCAAAATGCTTGTTGGGACTTCTCCCAAACCCTGATGTACCGCTGCTGTAAGCAGCGGGCGGCGCACCCTGGTGGCTGCGCGGCGGGATGCGGTCGGACAATTCTCCACCGGGTTCCATGTGGTGGTGCTGATATACCTTTCTGTGTGGGTAACAGCTGCCCGTTTTTCGCAATGTGACAAAGAAAAAATCCGCCGAGGACCCTCCCCAAAAGAGAGGATCCTCGGCGGATCTCTTTTACCTGCTCGGAGCTATTTTTGACCTATTCTTTTCATCCTTAAAGAACAGCTCCACATTCTTCTGCGCCCGCAGCAGCGGCTGCATCTCCTCACGTGCCTTGCGGTACTCTGGGTAGATGGCTTTCTTCTTTGCCACCAATTCTGCGTATTCCGCATTCAGCTCTTTCACCTTTGGCAGTTTTTTCAGCCCGGCTTCGTCAAAGGCAGCTTTCGCCGCCTTGTGCAGAGTGATCTCCTCCCCATGGGCTTCCAGAAATGCTTTGCTGTACCCGGCTTTCCGATAAGCAGTGTACACCTCATGGGTCTTGGCATAGTTGATGATATGGTTTTTTAGCACGGCAATTTCCGTCAGCCTTGCTTCTGCTGCCTTGATGGAATCGCCCATGGCATGATAGCGTTCCGCTGCCGCCGCTGCACGTTCTCGCAGTTCCTCGGCACTGCCGATTTTCTGCTCCTGTAAAAACAGCAGGGTCTTGGACATCTCTTTCAGGTTGTGCTTTGCTGCCCACTTTTTGTAGCCCTCACCTTTGCCTTCTGCCATTTTTTCCTGAATGTCCACTAATAGGTGGAAAGGCTGCTCTTTCGGCGGCTGCTTTTGATGCGGACGGTGTTCGGCTTCTCCGGCGATGACCGCTTTGATTTCCTCCTCGCTGTACCCTTCGCCCAGCGTTTTGAAACGGATGAACCGCTTCTGCCGGGGGCCTTTGACAGAGGTGTACTTGCCCCGTTTGATCTCATAGCTCTGCCGCTCCAATGCCGAAAGAAAGGCTTCAAAATCTGCGGGCTTCTCGTTCATCAGGATGGTGTCGATGACCCCGCACAGCCGCTCCCGGTTGCTCTCTTTTGGCGGGTAGGGGATGCGCTTCTGCCGGTCCCGGTAGGGTTTGATCTCGATCACTGAGAGTTGATGTTCCAAACAGATCCGATCGCTGAGACGCTGCACAGCAAAGGAGGAAAGCCAGAAGTTTTTGAACTTTCGGGTTCCATCCAAGGCAGTGGAGTTATAAAGGATATGATTATGGATGTGTGCCCGGTCGGTATGGGTGGCAACGATAAATGCGTATTTGCCTTTCAAAAAACGCTCTGCAAACTCATATCCAATACGATTGGCCTCTTCTGGGGTGATTTCGCCGGGCTTAAAGGACTGCCGTACCTGATAGGCGATCACATCGCTTTTTTGGATGCGTCCAGTAGACCGTTCATACAGACGTTTTGTCAGCATGAATTCTTCATCCACAGTCAAAGGGCTGCACGCATAGCTGCTGACCAACTCTCCCTTGTTCGTTTTGTCAGGATTCTGCGCATAGTCCGTGCGGCTTTTCAGGCAGGCCGCAACCGACTTTCCTTTGTTTTTGTGCAATGCAATCAGCCGTGTTGCCGCCATGCAACTTCACCTCCTCTATTTCAAAGAAAAATGCCGCCCGGAGGCGGCATCTGAATCGTTCTTCTAGTTTTTTGCAGTCTGCTGCCCCTGCAAGACATATTGCCTTGTACGCAGCTTCTGCCAACAGGCATCCGGAAAGATCAGGGAAGCGGACTACATTCTGGTACATCACCAGAACAGCCAATATGAGAATGCAGCGCAGGAGATGAATGGTCTGCTGTGGATAAGCCATACTCAGCTTCGCAGTATTCGGTGCAGGGAGGGTGTTTTCCGCAGGGTTTGATCATTCGCCGGATTCCATGTACCGCAACCGTTCCATCAGACGCAGATGTTCCAGAAAGCTTTTCTCTTTGAGGATGGCGATGCCTTGTTCCTCGTCCCCAAGGATCAGCAGATTATCCCCCGGTTGTATGTCAAATATCTTCCGTGCATTTGCGGGGATGACGATCTGCCCTTTATCTCCCACTTTTACCATGCCGAAAACGTGTTTTCCTTTGGGTGGCACTTCCAACCCTAAGTTTTCCCGGTCGGTTTTCTCGTAGTTCACGAGGTCATCCATAGAAACACCGAAAACATCTGCCAGTCGCTTGCAGCGTTCAATGTCCGGCAGAGATTCTCCAGTCTCGTATTTTGATAAAGTCTGGCGTGTCACGCCGATTTTTTCCGCCAGTTCATCCTGTGAATAACCGCGAATCTTACGAAGTGAGATCAAATTGTCCTTAAACACGTTTTTTCTCCTTTCCGACTCCAAGGACGCACCAGCGCAGAATGGGTATCCGGCTGATGAGTTCATCCAGCAGAAATGCGCCGATGAAGGCTCCGATGCCCACCAGCAGATAGACCAGCATTTCCGACGTGTTGGGGGCGTGTTCGTGCAGTTCATACGAGATCACAGCAATGGGCAGATAATGAAAGATGTACAAACCCCATGACTTTTTCGCCATCCAGTGTGTGAATGCGTTTGAGATGTCGGCATAATTTCTCATCGTTGTAAGGATTCCAAGAATGGCAAACCAGCAGTAAACGCAGGCATGGATGTTGTTCAGAACAGGTGCAATGGCGTAATTTTCACCAAAATAGCGCACGGTGTACGAGATGCCAAGCACAGCCGAGGCTGTGTCAAACATCCACCACCACTTGCACAGCCGTCCCATTACTTCCTCGTGGGAAAACAGAAAATAGCCTGCAAAGAAGCAGAATCCATAAATACCAAACCGATAAACGGTGACGACTGGGGTGTTCAATACCTGTGCCGAGCCATAAACGGCAGTCACCAGCAGGACAATGCTCCAGACCGGTGCTTTGGAACAGAAGTTCCAGGCCCGGCCTTTTTCAATTTTCCGAACCACAAGCAAAAGCATGGAGAACAACCAGAGCATCTGGATGTACCACAGAGGTCCTACACCGGACAGCACGGTGATTAGATATACTATAGGCATCGGAAGGTCCGCAATGTTCAGTCCGCCGCCAATTTTCAGGTTATAGATACCAAGAAGCCACTGGAACACGAACAGGCCAATTGTGGACGGAACCAGCAGCTTGCGGGTTTTATCTTTCAGAAATTGTTTTGTGGTGTGGCTTTGCAGATAGTACTGTGCGCTCATCCCTGACGCAACAAACAGCAATGCCATGAACCAAGGGTAAACCAGATATTGAAAGCAATCCTGTAACTGATGCTTCCGGAAGGGGCCAATCACACCAAAAGGCTGCACGCCATTGTACATATAGACCACATGGTAGATTACCACCAAGACCACCGTCATCCAGCGGATGTTATCCAGATACAACTTTCTTGCAGGATTCATGACATTCCCACCTTTGCAATGATTTTTAACACAGTATAGCACAAAGTCTTTTTCTTTGCGACCAACTTTCCTTGGCAAAAACATTCGGTTCATGTTAAGATTCGTTGCGGTTCATCTGAATTTGCAAACAAAACGAAAGACTGCGCCGTAAACGGAACACAGCTTAAACTCTTCATCTGCCGTCAGGGTGCTGCAAGCATAGCTGCTGACATACTGTCCCTGCTCGGTCTTGTCCGGATTTTCGATATAGTCCGTGCGATTTTTTAGGCAGGCCGCAACGGCCATGCCTTTGTTTTTGTGCAGCGCAATCAACCGTGTTGCTGCCAGTGCCATCACCCCCTAAAAAAGAAAATGCCGCACATCGGCGGCATCGAGATTATTTGGATAATTTTTCGTGGTCGGCGGCACCTGCCAGATACATGGCTTCCTGCCGAACACTTTCTAACTCGTTGCTGATTGCATCCAATTCCAGATAGAGGCTCCATGCTTCTTCGCCGATAAGAGCTTTCAACGCAATCTCTGCGGCAATCTTTTTCTGGATCAGTGCACGATATTCATCATCGTCTGCAAGTTGTCGTTGCAGAATATCTTTCAGATTTTCCCAATAATAGTCGGTCATAGCATCTGTGTCCATCTAATCCCTCACAATCCGGCAACCCAGCCACTAAAACGCTCTGCTGCATCTGCAATCAAAGCACCCATGAAAATCAACACAAAGCATCCAAACTCCGCCACCAGCAAGATCAAAAACTGCAGCCACTCCCGGCAGTACAGCGTATAAAGGCCGCAGACAAAAATATACAGCATGGGCAGCGCCAGCACGAACGCCGACAGGTTCAGCGTCCATTTCAGCATCAGCGCAAGGAAAGCGGTAATCAACCAAAACGGGAAAACGATCATCTTAAAAACGAACCTCATATCTAGCACCCGCCTTTCTTTCACCCCGATTATAAAGGTATCAACGATTGCTTTGCAAGGATGTCAACCCTTATGTACCCCCGCAGCCCTCCAACTGCGGGGAAAAATCTTAGAGTTCTGCCAGCCGGGAGAGGATCTGCCGGGCGAGGTCGGTCAGTTCTTCCAGCTGGCAGCGCAAGGCTTCTACGTCTTGGGGATAGAGATAGCCAGTTAGGTGGGCTTCGTGGGTATATTGGTTCAGGTTATTGCTGCACATCTGTAAAAGATAAGCCATCCTGTGCAGCTCTTTCAGGTCCAAATGCAGGCAGTAGCCATCCAGTGCCATCTTGCGGATATAAGCACTCAAACTGTGGATCCCCATAGTCAGCATCTTTTTATAGATGCGATTCTTTTCTGTTTTGCTTAGTCGAAGAATGATCGTTTCATCTCGATTTTCTTTCACCGGACATCTCCTTCCCTATTTTGAGAAGTTTTGAACGGCTTTACAGGCGCTGCCTTGTCCATTCTTTCCAGGGCAGACCGAACCGAAGGGCGGGGGAGGTCTTCCGCCTGTTCCGGCTTGGGGCGATGGTCCTCCATATCCAGCTGCGCGTTCAGCTCCGCAAGGCGAGCGGACTTTTCCGCCAGTTCTTCCTCCTGCGGAAAGGGCTTTTCGACCTCTGCCTGCGCTGCCTGCTGCTGCTCTTTCAGGTTGTCCAGCTCGTTCTCGGCGTGGGCGATGCGGTCTGCAAAGGCGTTCAGGGCATTGTCCAGCCGGGTGATGCTGCCGTGGGGATCGGTGCCCAGCGATACCGGGTAGGGCAGGCGGCCTTTTAATACCGCCTGGTACTCGCTGCGGAAGGGCTCGAACCGCAGGGAGAGTGCAAATCCCCGGTAGCTGCCCACCAACTGTTCCTCTGTGTTCGACAGTTCCGTGCAGGCCAGAAGCAGCCGTTCACCAGCCGACTTTTTCTCGTCGTAGGTCATGCCCTTGAGGGTCATGCCGCAGAATGTCTCTTGGCCCTGCGGATGTGCCGCAGCAATCTCAGCATCCGATTTCAAGGCAGTGATCGTTGCAGTCTGCGCCTGGATCTCTGCCGGGAATTTGGTCAGCAGCTTGTCTTGCAGCCGGAATTTCTGGCTCTGGTGGTCGGCTTTCAGCACCCGGAGTTTTGCCACCTGCACGTCCAGGTCCATCTTTTCTTTGATGAGCGGATTGCCAGCACACAGTGCCTTGATCTCCGCATAGGAGAGAGCCTGCTCGTCCACATCCTCACAGGAGCGCACCGGGCTTTTGCTGGTCATGATCTGGGAGATAAACTTTTGCTTGTTCTCCAAGGTCTGCCAGAGGTAAGCGTCAAATGTCCCTTCGGTGACGTAATTGAATACCTTGACCTCTTTATTCCTATTGCCCTGCCGGATGATGCGTCCATTGCGCTGGGTCATGTCGCTGGGCTTCCATCCCACATCCAAGTGATGCACCGCCACCAGCCGATCCTGCACGTTGGTGTCCGCCCCCATCTTCTGGGTGCTGCCCAGCAGGATGCGTACATCCCCGGAGCGCACCTTGGAGAAAAGCGCCGCCTTTTTCGCCTCGGTGTCGGCGTTGTGGATGAACTCGATCTCGTTTTCCGGCACCCCGGCGGCCAGCAGCTTTGCCTTGATGTCCTCGTACACGTTGAAGCTGCCGTCGTTTTTTGGGGTGGAGAGGTCACAGAACAAAAGCTGGGTCAGCTTCTGATCTTTGCCCTCCTCCCAGATCTGCAACACATTCCGCACACAGGCGTTCAGCTTGCTGCTCGGGTCGTCCGGCAGCAGGGGATTCATCAGGCGCACATCCAGCCCGATCTTCCGGCCGTCGTTTGTGATGCACAACATATTGTCCTCGGATGCATCCACGATGCCGGAATGCACCCTGGCGGCACGCTCGCTCAGGTTCTGCACCATCTCTTTTTGGAGTTCGGAGGGCTTTGCCACCACCGTCTCGAACGTTGCCTCCGGCACCGGAAGATGGAGCTGGTCGCTCGTTTTGATGTCGGCTACCTCCTTGAACATATTCATGAGTTCCGGCAGATTGAAAAATTTGGCGAAGCGGGTCCTTGCCCGGTAGCCGGTGCCCTCCGGCGCAAGCTCGATGGCGGTGGTGGTCTCGCCAAAGGTGGAAGCCCAGCAGTCAAAGTGGGTCAGCTGCTTTTGCTGCAAGGTGCTGTACTGGAGGTAGCGCATGACCGTGTACAGCTCGGTCATGGAATTGCTGACGGGGGTGCCCGTGGCAAACACCACGCCCCGCCCGCCAGTCAGCTCATCCATATACCGGCACTTGCCAAACATATCGCTGGATTTCTGCGCCTCGCTGGTGGAAAGCCCCGCCACGTTCCTCATCTTTGTGTACAAAAAGAGGTTCTTGAAATTGTGACTTTCGTCCACAAACAGCCGGTCTACCCCCAGCTGCTCAAAGGTGATCACATCGTCCTTGCGGTCGGCGGCCCGGAGCTTTTCCAGCTTGGCCTCCAGGCTCTTGCGTGTCTTTTCCATCTGTTTTACGGTAAAGCGCTCCCCATTGGAGTATTTCAGCTCTGCAATGGCGTTCTGAACCTCCTGGATCTGCTCCTGGATTATGCGCTCCTGCCGCTCAAAGGACAGCGGGATGCGCTCAAACTGGCTGTGACCGATAATGACGGCATCGTAGTCGCCGGTGGCGATGCGGGCACAGAATTTTTTGCGGTTGGCGGTCTCAAAATCCTTCTTCCGGGCTACCAGCAGCTTGGCGTTGGGGTATAGGTGCAGAAACTCGCTGGCCCACTGTTCGGTCAGGTGGTTGGGCACCACGAACAGACTTTTCTGGCACAGCCCCAGCCGTTTTGCTTCCATTGCGGAGGCCGCCATTTCAAAGGTCTTGCCCGCCCCTACCTCGTGCGCCAGCAGCGTGTTGCCGCCATACAGCACGTGCGCAATGGCGTTGCGCTGGTGCTCCCGGAGGGTGATCTCCGGGTTCATGCCCACAAAGTGGAGGTGTTTGCCGTTGTACTCTCGGGGCCGGGTGGAATTGAACAGCTCGTTATACTGCTTCACCAGGGCGTTGCGCCGCTGAGGGTCCTGCCAGACCCAGTTTGCAAAGGCATCCTTGATGGCCTGCTGTTTCTGCTGGGCTAAGGTGGTCTCCCGCTTGTTCAGCACCCGTTTTGGGTTGCCCTCGGCATCCTCGATGGTGTCGTAGATGCGGATGTCCTTCAGGTTGAGGGTCTCTTCCAGGATCTTGTAGGCGTTGGCCCGGCCGGTGCCGTAGGTCTCGCAGGAGGTGATATCTCCCTTGCCCAGGGCGGTCTTGCCCTCGATGCGCCATTCCGCTGTGTGAGGGGAGAACTTGACGGCGATGGAGCGGCGCATATAGTAGGGCACCCGAAAGGTTTCCTCCATGAACTTCTGGACGATGTTGGGGGAAAGCCAGGTGGCCCCCAACCGCACATCAATTTCTGAGGCTTCCAGTTCTCTGGGCTGCGCCTTGGTCAGCGCATCCACATTGACCACAAACTCCGGGTTCGTTTCGGCGGCGAACTGCGCCATTCGCAGCTTTTCCCGGACATCGCCGGACAGGTACTCGTCTGCCATCTGCCAGCCGGCTTCCGGGTCAGTGGGGTCGGCGGCAGGGTCCTTGAAGATCACGCCGGAAAGGTCCGTGGTAATATGCCCGTATTCACCTGGGGTCCCCAGCAGCTGCGCCATATAGGGCAGGTCCACCTTGCCATGTTCCCCGATGGACACCGCCAGCGCTTCGCTGGGGGTATCCACACGGGTGACGGTGCGTTCCGGGCGGATGGTGCGTTTCGTGAACATTGCCGCCTTGCTCTTGAGCTGCCCCTGCTCGTCCAGATTTTCCAGCGAACAGAGCAGATAGTAGGAGGAATCCTGCTCAAACAGCCGCCCATTTCTGCGGTCATTCAGCAAGCCGTACTTTGCGGTAAAGGCATCGTAGGCGGCGTTCAGTTTTGCCTGCGTTGCCTGGATGTCCTCATCCGAAAAGTCGTTCAGCTGCTGGTCGATCAGCTCGTGGACGATCTGCCGCAGCTCCACCATGCCCTTGACCCGCTCTTGGGCAGTGTCGGACAGCGCTACCTGGGTCATCACGGAATTTTCCCGGTAGTACACCTCGCCATCCACTACCGTGTAGGAGAAGTTCTTCACCCCAGGATCAGCGGGGAGAGTTCTGCGTTCTGCTTCTGCATCCGCAATATCCGGTGTTTCAATTTCAACTTCCGTGTACTGCCCCTCGATATGCTGCACCGCTTGTGCAAGTTGGTCTGCCAGCACTGCACCCTCAATGGGTGCAACGGTCAGGTCGTGACCATATTGGGTGCTTTCCATCGTGAGCTGTCCCAGCACCATCTCCGGGTGATCCACAAAATACTGGTTGACGGAAAAGCCATCTTCCGTCCGGCCAAGCTGTACCCATGCAGGTTCGATATCGGCCGGACGGTCCCGCTTCTGCAAAAAGATAATGTCCGAAACCACTTCAGTCCCGGCGTTTGCCTTGAAGGCATTGTTAGGCAGACGGATCGCGCCCAGCAGATCGGCCCGTTCCGCGATATGCTTGCGGGCCGTGCTGTCCTTGCTGTCCAGGGTGTAGCGGCTGGTGACAAAGGCCACGATGCCGCCCGGCCGCACCTGGTCGATGGCTTTTGCAAAGAAATAGTTGTGGATGGAAAATCCCAGCTTGTTGTACGCCTTGTCGTTGACCTTGTAGTTGCCAAAGGGCACATTGCCCACGGCCAGGTCGTAAAAATCCCTGCGGTCGGTAGTCTCAAAGCCAGCAACCGTAATGTTGGCTTGCGGGTACAGTTTTTGTGCGATGCGCCCGGTGATGCTGTCCAGCTCCACACCATATAGGCGGCTGGACTGCATCCTCTCCGGCAGCATCCCGAAGAAGTTGCCCACCCCCATGCTCGGCTCCAGAACGTTGCCAGACTTAAAGCCCATACGCTCCACGGCATTATAGATAGAGCGAATGACAGTAGGGCTGGTGTAATGGGCATTCAGGGTGCTGGCACGGGCAGCGGCATATTCATCCTCTGAAAGCAGTCCTTTCAGCTCGGCGTACTCCGTGGCCCAGCTGTCCTTGTCCGGGTCAAAGACATCCGGCAGACCGCCCCAGCCGACATATTGTGACAGCACCTGCTGTTCTTCGGCAGTGGCGGCACGGTGCTCCTGTTCCAGCCGGAACAGGGTGCGGATGGCCTCCACGTTCCGGGCGTATTTCTGCTTGGGGCCACCCTCACCCAGATGGTCGTCTGTGATACGGAAATTCCCGGCAGGTTCAGGGACACTCTCCGTGTCAAGAGCTTCATCCAAGGCAGCGGCATCCGGGAAGGTCTGTATCTTTCCGTCGATCACAACAGAGACGGGCAGCTCGTCCAGTTCTTCATCCGACAGCTCCGGCTCGTCCTGCTCCTCCTGCCGCAGTGCATCCTCGAACTGCTGTTTGTTGATGACCTCATTGTCCCAAGAATGACCGTGCGCACTGGTGTCGATGCGCACATCGGTTTCGCCAACATAGCCGATAGTGCCCTCGATCGTTCTGGTAGACAGGTCTACTACAACTTCGTCCCCAACCTTATAGATGGTTGCTTCCTGCGCTGCTGTACGCTGTTCTCTTTCCTCATCGGTCAGGTATCGCCCGGACTGGATCATCAGGTCGATATACTGTTCGATCGCAGCCCATTTCAGCTTGAACGGCTCCCGGGCACTATGCAGAGAAAATTCCATCCCGGAACTGTTGTAGGTGATAAAACCGCTCCGGCCATCCAGATAGGAGTGGCTGTGCCCACCGATGCCGTATTCCTTTGCCAGAGCTTTGGCACGAAGGTTTCTATCCGGCTGGGTCTGGAACAACTCCATAATGCGCTGCTTTCCCTGCGCAAAGCCAGAGCCGGAGGTGCGCAGTTCGTGCTCGATCTCAGCCTGTGGCAAAACAAAAGCGGAGAGCGTTTTTTCGCTCTCCGCTTGGTCTATATTCTCGATCTGCTGGGCTTCGGTGGGGATGCTTGCATCCAGAAAACTTAGCTGTGGATCAGTTCCGTCAGGATCATTTCTTCCACCTGTGCTTTCAGACTGTTCATGTGCTGCACCCAGCCCATCTGCTGGCTCTCCTTGTCCGGGGCGGGATACTGTTTCAGCAGCTGTTCCATAGTCTGCTGCATCCGGCTCTGGGCCGTCTGCTCCAACTCCAACAGATGCGGGTACAGGCTCCCGTTCAGCAGCATCGTGTGGTACAGTACCGGGCGATGCTCCATCAGATAGGCCCGGCGCATCCTGCCGTACTTGCCCAGCGGTTTTGACGGCTGGTGCAGGGTCAGGTTCGGGAGCTGATAGTCCCCGATGGTCGAGTAGCTCGTGCTCGTGGTGTTCATAGTGGCTCCTTTCAAGATTCTGGCGGCGGGTGTGGGTCTTGACGGTGCGCTCGATCTGCCGCAGCACCTCCCGGCTCATGTCGCTGACCGCCGCACCCAGCGCAAAGACGGCATCCGGGGTGGAGAAGTCGCAGACAGCGTGGAAATCCGCCTGGTCAAACCAGCCTGTGGGCTGGCAGCCGCAGCGTTCCAGCAGCGTATAGGTGACGCTGATGGCGGCGGCGGACTTGAACTGCATCTCCACTCCGGCTTCATCATACTCCATCAGCAGCGAACCGTCCAGGATGGCACGGATGTCCTGCCCGTTGTTGTCCCAGTAGCTGTCCACCAACCGGCCGGAAAGGCTGGCCAGCAGCTGGGGAAAGGCGCTTTCGGGCAGGTCATACTGTCGGGCAAGCATCTCGGTCACAGCGGGGAGCAGCGGCTCGGTCACCTGCCACAGCTCCGGCTCACGGGAGTTGCGCCGCACCCCGGTGTCCGATACATCAAAGACATAGCGCAGCCGGGGGAAGCCGCTGCTTTCGTCCAGCAGGGCGATGCCCTTGGCCCCCCGGCGCACATAGCGGTTCATCCGGTCGTTCCAGATGTCATAGGCGGCGCAGGCGGTGGCATCCGGCCGCTGGGCGTAGATCATCAGCTGGTCCGAAAAGGGGTACTTGTACAGCCGGGATGCGGTGGTCAAAAACTCGGTCCAGGCTTCCCAGTGCCGGGTCAGTCCGCTGGCCGTGCGCTGGGCCAGGGCGTAATATTCTTCGGTTTTGCTTGGCAAGGGCGGGCCTCCTT
>Mya_p2__coassemble_1549_pt1 | contig 11519 bp, 7 predicted proteins | sample Mya_p2__metabat2_high_PE_030 | metagenome-assembled genome bin Mya_p2
CCAGCGCTGAGTAGTTGATTCCAGAGTAGTGTGAGTAGCTCGACTGCGGAGCGGGGCGGTCCTCCGGGTGCAGAATCTCGTGCACGATCTGCTTGCGGTTCGGAAAATCGGCTCTGGCAAGGCGGTGCATATCAGCATCACGGACTTTGAACTGCCCGGACAGGATCTTTTCTTTCGTACCGGGCATCATCTGCTCCATGATCTCCACGCCCCGCATGAACTTTTCAGAACGGGCAACGTAGGATTCGCTGACATTGTTCCGCTCTGCAATCTGCTTACGAACGCTTGCTTCTGTGGCAGTGGGAGGAATTGTGTCAAATTGACACAATTCCTCCGGGGCGGTTTTCTTGGAAGCAGCCGTGTGCTGGTTGTTGCCGTTTCCACCGGGCTTTCGATGCTCCACACTGTACTGCTTTCCAATGAGGAACTTCTTCTGCTCCGGGGTCAGATTACGCCGCCCCAACTGATTCTTGCAGATCCATGCGAGGACTTCTTCACTGCTTTCAAAGGGGAGCGGCATGGTGGAGAAATAAATCTCCGGGTGTTTCTGGAGGATGGCATAACGATTGTGACCGTCAACAAGTGTATTGTTCCAAACGATCAAAGGAGAGAGCAGCTTGCCCTCTTTCAGGATATTTTCTTCAAGCTGCTTGAATTCATCATCGGTCAGTGGAGGGATCTGGGACTGGAACTCCGGGTCGATTTTCAGATTGATCATACGCACACTCCTTTATCTCTCCTGCTGCGCCGGTTCTTCCTCCCGGAAAAAGGACGCAACATTCTGCTTTGCGGTTTTCAGCTTGAGCAGTTCTTCCTTGGTTTCCTTGTACTGCTCATAGAACTTTGCCTTTTCGGATGCCAGCTGCGCATACTCGGCTTCCAGTTTCTTCGGGCTGGGCAGCTTGGTGATATCATTTGCCTTGAAATAGGCTGCTGCCGTCCGGTATGCTGTCAGTTCTGCACGGTGCTGTTCCTCAAAGGCTGCGGGTCGTTTTGCGGCTTTTAACTGTTGTGCGATGTTCTTGGTGTTGGTGTAGGCTGCGACGTGATAGCGCAGCTCTTTGTTGGCTTTCATGCGACCTTCGAGATCTTTCACCACCGCCAGCGAATCGTGAAACTTGGTGTCAAGCTCTGTGATTCTCTGGTCGAGTGCGTCCTCGTTGAGCAGACCTTTTTCTTGCAAGAGAATCAAGGTCTGTGCCATGGCTTTGAGGTTGTGTTTCTTCGCCCAACGCTCGTAGCCGATGCCCTTGCCCTGCTTCAGCTTTGCCTGAATGTCCACCAGTTTCTGAATCTTATCGGGCTTGTCTGTTGCGATAGGCTGGATGGTCGGAGCAAGCCGGATGTTCTGAGCGAGTGCGGCAAGCACCTGCTCTTTCTCAAACTTGTCACCGAGATGTTTCGCTCGGATAAACTTCGTTCTGCCAGCGGGCAGATAGCTAAGCTGTCCACGGCTTTCCTTGACGGTGATGCTATACTGCTGCATGAGCCTATCGGAAAACTCTTCAAAACTCGTTGTGCGGTACAGCACTGAAGAAATCTGTTTCCGTAAAGTGTCTTTCACGGTTTCAAACCTCTTCTGCTTGGGCTGCTGTCCAGTTTCGGTAAGGGCTGCATTTTCACGGTCAAGTTTCAACTGGCCGCGTCTGCGCACCCAATACTCAGCTTCACTCACGCGCTCTTTCGAGCCGTTGAGCAGGTCGATCTGGTACAGTCCGGCACCCTCGCACAGCTCCATGACCTCAACACGCAAGTGCCGCATGGTCTGGGCTGTACTGGAATGCTTCATGCCCTCACGCCAGTCACGGGGCTTCTGCATATAGGGTTTGCGCTCCACCTCTCGTGTTCGGATGCTGCCGATCACGATGTGGACATGGATGTTTCCCGAATGGTTGTGCCCATCGGGGTGGGTGCAGACGATGGCAGGATGACCGGGGAAGTTTTCCTCGCAGAATTTCAGGCCAAGAGCCTGTGCCGTTTCCATGGTCAAGCCATTGTCGGCTGCATCTCTTGGGTCAAAGCTGATGATATATTGATGGCTCTTAATATCACCATGCTGGGTGTTCTTACCATACTTGCGGTTCGCCAGCAGACAGGCCGTTGCAAACGAGAAATCGCCGCACTCAAGGGTGTCGAGCAGGTAGGATTCCCGCAGCATGGGTCGGCCTTGTTCGTCCAGAATTACCTTGCCGGAAAATTCATCGTGCTGGTAAATGAGATACGCTTCAATGGCAGAGTAGTCCGAGTTTTTAGAGGCGATATGCTTGAGCGTTGCCATACAGTTCACCCAGAACTTTCTCGGCGCTGAGCCGGAATGCAGTCAGGTCTGCAAGTTCGTCAAGGATTTTCGCTCGTATCTGCTCGGTGTCCGCACCGCCGGAATTGAAGTGCCTTGCAAGCTGGTTGAGGTTAGTGCCCACCTTGCTGCACTGGGCAAGCAGGGTGGAAACGGCGTTCAATGTTTCTTCGCCGCCGCCGGCAACGATGACCGTTTTCTCGATCTTGACGTTGTGGATGGCGCGGCGGATAAAAGTGGAGAGGGAGAGATTCAGGAGTTTGCAAGTGAGTTCCAGTGACGCTTTTTCCTCCGCTGTCACACGGAACTTGATGACGTGCGTTTTGTTGTTCGGCGTGTCGTGGTGCTGGGAATTGCTAGGAATCGGTTGAACATTCGTTTTGGTCATTGTACCTCCTGTCTGTTCGATAACTCCTCGGTGAAGTTATGTAAGCACGACACGCCGTTGCTGTTCGCACCGTCAGGTGCGAACTATGAGCAGGGTTTGGGGCAGGCACGCCCCAACAAGATCACTTCGGAAATGCAGACGCATTGCAGAAGTGAAGTCCCGGATGGACAGGAAATTTTCAAGAATTGAAAATTTGTGGCCACGGGACGGTTCTTGCCCTCTACCGCTGCGCTCAAAACGCATTTTCAACAAATGTTTCCGAATTGTTAAGATGCAAAAATAAGTAGAGAGTTCCGCTGCTCGTGTATGTGGGTCACCGTTTGCTCCGAACGAAGTTCCTGCCCCTGTTTGTGCAGCGGCGTTGACGAAAAGTCGGTATCACGTTCGGTCGGCTCATGAAATTTTCAAGGTGCAGCTCCCTAAAAGAAAAATACCGCCCACGCAGCGCAGCGATGATTTTGTCGGGTGAAACGGCGGCAAAATAGATCGGGTGTGTTGCGGGGCGGTAAATTCTTTTGCGGACTTTCCCTCACTGAAGTGGTGGGTCTCACGGTGATAACCAACCACTTTCTGTGGCTATGTTCAAAATGAACACGACCACATCTTGTGGAGAGATTCAGGCTACTCCACAAAATCAGTGGGATTTACAAGAAAAATACCACTGCATGTGAAAATCGTCAAGAGGGTTTTGGGAAATTTATTGCAATAAAGTGGAGAGAGTAGGACTTATCCTTGAAGAATGCTCCGAAATCTCACGGATACGGCGGCATCGTCGATTTTTGCCTGACCCTCCCTGCAATCGCAAGAAAAAAACAAGAAACAGCCGGTGGATTTTCAGCGCATCCATGTTACAATAAGGGTATCCAAACACCAGAGGAGGGGCGCACTGTGTCCAAGACCACCCTGTTTGACAGCCGCATCAAGAAATACGCATACCGGGAGGCAGCGCAGCTCTACGGGGAGCTGGGCAGCTCCCCGGCAGGTTTGTCCCCGGAGCAGGTGGAGCGGCAGCGGGAGAAATACGGCTCCAACTGCTTCGGCAGCCGCAGTAGCGATACCATGCTCCGGCGGCTGCGGCGGGCGTTCATCAACCCCTTCAACGTCATTCTCTTTGTGCTGGGGAGCATTTCGCTGGTGACGGATGGTCTTTTGGCCTCCGATTTTTCCAAGAACGCCACCACAGCCCTCATTATCTTTTCCATGATTCTCATCAGCGGCGGCATCCGTCTGGTGCAGGAATTGCGTGCCAAAAACGCCGCCCAGCAACTGGACCGGCTGATCCATCAGCGCATCCGGGTGCGGCGGGGCGGTGTGTGCATGGACATTCCGGCGGAGGAACTGGTCGTGGGAGACGTGGTGCTGCTGTCGGCAGGGGATCGGGTGCCGGCTGATTTGCGGCTCACTGCTGTCACCGACCTGTTTCTCTCGCAGGCTGCCATCACCGGGGAAAGTGCGGTGGTGGAAAAAAGCTGCCGCACCCTCTGCTACGGCAGCCCTCGCCCCGTGACCCAACTGGAAAATCTCGCCTTTATGGCAACCACCGTCATTAGCGGCAAGGGCGAGGGCGTTGTGGTGGCAGTGGGCAAAAATACCCTCTACGGCAGCTTTTCCAAGGACGACCCGGAGGAAAAGCAGGCCTTTCAGAAAGGCGCTAACTCCATCGCATGGGTAATGCTGCGGTTTATGGGGGTGCTGATCCCGCTGGTGTTTTTGCTGCTGGGTCTCACCGGGGGCAACTGGCTGGAATCCTTTGCCTTTGCCCTGTCGGTGGCGGTGGGGCTGATGCCGGAGATGCTGCCCATGGTCATCACCGCTTGTCTGGCACGGGGCAGCCTTGCCATGAGCCGCAAGCAAACCATCATCAAGGACATCAACGCCATGCAGGGCTTTGGCAGCATGGATGTGCTGTGCATGGACAAGACCGGCACCCTGACCAACGAGAGCATCCTGCTGGAATACTACATGGACGTGCTGGGCAATGAAAGCGCCGAGGCGCTGGATCTGGCTTTTCTCAACAGCTTTTACCACTCCGGGGTGCGCAACCCCATTGACAACGCCCTGCTGGCCTGCCAGACCATGCCGGGCAGGGAGGCACATTTCGGAGAACTGCTGGCGCAATACCGCAAAACGGATGAAATTCCCTTTGACTATGCCCGGAAGGTAGTCAGCACCCTTGTAACGGCGGCGGACGGCAGCAGCAAACTGATCCTGAAAGGGGACGTTGCCCATGTGGTGGCCCGGTGCGGCACCGTGGCCTACCGGGGACAGGTGCTGCCCATGGAAGAGGACACCGCCCAAAGCGTTTCGGCAGTGGTCAGCGAGATGCTGCAGGACGGCATGAAGGTCATCGCCGTGGCACAAAAAGAAATGGGCACCGCCGACCATATCACCTCTGCCGATGAGCAAAATCTGACACTGGTGGGGTATCTGGCCTTTTTCGATGCCCCCAAAAAGACCGCAAGAGCCTCCATTGCAGCCCTGAAACGACTGAAAGTGACCCCGAAAGTTCTCACGGGAGATCAGGCGGATGTTGCCGTGTCCATCTGCCGCCGGGTGGACATCCCCTGCGGCAGGGTTCTGACGGGGGCGCAGCTGGACGAAATGGCCGACAGTGCCCTTTCTGCTGCCGTGGAGGAAGTCCACGTTTTTGCAGAACTGACCCCGGGGCAGAAGGTGCGGCTGGTGGCGGCCTTGGAGCAGAACGGCCACACCGTAGGCTTTTTGGGGGATGGTATCAACGACATCCCCGCCCTGTGCGAGGCCAACGTGGGCATCTCGGTGGATACGGCGGTGGATGCTGCCAAGGACGCCGCAGACGTGGTGCTGCTGCAAAAAGACCTTGGGGTGCTGGAAGAGAGCATTCTGGAAGGCCGCAAGACCTTTACCAATATGCTGAAGTACATTAAGATCACCGCCAGCTCCAACTTTGGCAACATCCTTTCCATCGTCTGCGCCAGTGCGTTTTTGCCCTTTCTGCCCATGACCTCGTTGCAGCTTTTGCTGCTGAACCTGCTGTACGATGCCCTGTGCATCATTCTGCCGTGGGACAATGTGGACGAGGAAGAGAACCTTTCCCCCCGGGATTGGTCCGGCCGGACGCTGGGGCGGTTCATGCTCTCCTTCGGACCCATCAGCTCGGTGTTCGACATTGCCACCTTCCTGTTTTTGTACTACGTGCTGTGCCCGGCGCTCTGCGGCGGTGTGACCTACCTCCACCTGACCGACCCGGCTGTGCGGTTGCACTATGTTGCCCTGTTCCAGACCGGGTGGTTTTTGGAGTCCATGTGGACGCAGGTGCTCATCCTGCACTTTTTACGCACCCACCGCATCCCCTTTGTGCAGAGCCGCCCCTCTGCCCCGGTGATGGTCACCACCCTTGCGGGTATCATGGTCTTTACCGGACTTACTTTTACCAAAGGCGGCGGGCTTTTCGGTCTGACGCAGCTCCCCCTCTGGTACTTCGGCTTTTTGCTGGTGGTGGCGTTGACGTATATGCTGCTGACCACGGTGGTAAAGACCTTCTACCAGAAAAAGCACTATCCGTTGATTTGAAAGGAGGGGTCTGCCATGAAAAAGAAGATCGGATTTGTGCCCATGGACCCCGTCCTTGGTGCATGGCTGTTGGAAATGCTGGCAAAGCACCCGCCGGAAAGCGAAAACGTCGGGGAGCTGTGCTCCGGCATTCAAGACTTACTGCGAGGGGAAGTGACCTCTTTGCTGTTGAGCGCTGCCGGGGAGGGAGAAGCGCCCACCCCGGCAGAGAGCTTGCAGCTGGGGGAACTGGAGATCTTTCCCAAAAGCCGCCGGGTGCTCATGCAGGGCCGGGACGTGAGCCTGACCCCCAAGGAGTTCGATATCCTCTGGTTTCTGGCGCAGAACCGGGGCGAGGTATTCACCAAAGAGCAGATCTACCGGGCGGTGTGGTCGGATAATTACCTGCTGGACGACAGCAACATCATGGCGTTTATCCGCAAGCTGCGCAAGAAGATCGAGCCGGACCCGGACGCCCCCCATTACATTCTGACGATCTGGGGCATCGGGTATAAGTTCAACGACCTGTTGTAAAAAATCAAATCTTGCTCAATCGCAAGGAAATCGCAAGGCTTTGGCCATGGGATCTTCCTTGCGATTTTTGTATGCTAGGGGTGTTGGAAGGAGGTATGATCCATGAATAAGAAAAAAGAAAACCGCATGGCCGTCCGACAGGCGGCAGCAAAGGCGGTGCTCCGGGACGAGCAGAACCGCCGCATCCAGTTCGCCGCCACCAATCCGGAGGGCGAGGTGCTGAAGAATCTCCGCACCACCCTCCGGGGTCTGGATGAGGATGCCGTGACCGCCAGCCGTGCCAAATACGGCAGCAACAAGGTGACCCACGAGAAAAAGAAATCGCTGGCACAGCGTCTGGCGGGAGCCTTCGCCAACCCCTTTACCGCCATTCTGTTCTGTCTGGCGCTGGTGTCCACCATGACGGATATGGTGTTTCCGTATTTTTCCCTGCTGGGCAGTGTGCCGGAGGATTTTGATCCCCTGACGGTCGTTATCATCCTGACCATGGTGCTCATCTCCGGCACCCTGCGGTTCGTGCAGGAATCCCGCAGCGGCAACGCAGCGGAAAAGCTACTGGCCATGATCACCACCACCTGTATGGTCACCCGGCAGGAGCAGGAGAAGGTGGAGATCCCCATGGACGATCTGGTGGTGGGAGATATTGTGCATCTCTCGGCAGGCGATATGATCCCGGCGGACGTCCGCATTCTGGAAGCCAAGGATCTGTTCGTCAGTCAGGCCAGCCTGACTGGCGAGAGCGAACCCATTGAAAAGACTCCGCTGGTCTGTGTCCCGCAGGACAGCGTCACCGACTACACCGACATCGCTTTTATGGGCAGCAATGTGATCTCCGGCAGCGCCACCGCCGTGGCAGTCTGCGTGGGCGACCAGACTCTCTTCGGTTCCATGGCCTCTGCCGTGGCTGGGGAGGCGGTAGAGACCAGCTTCACCAAGGGGGTCAACGCCGTTTCGTGGGTGCTGATCCGCTTTATGATGGTCATGGTGCCGCTGGTGTTCTTCATCAACGGCATCACCAAGGGCGACTGGCTGGAAGCGTTTTTGTTCGGCATCTCCATCGCCGTGGGGCTTACCCCGGAAATGCTGCCCATGATCGTGACCACTTGCCTTGCCAAGGGCGCAATCTCCATGAGCAAAAAGCAGACCATCGTGAAAAATCTGAACTCCATCCAGAACTTTGGTGCCATCGACATCCTCTGCACTGACAAAACCGGCACCCTGACACAGGATAAGGTAGTGCTGGAATATCACCTGAACGTCAACGGCGAAAACGACACCCGGGTACTGCGCCACGCCTACCTGAACAGCTACTTCCAGACCGGCTATAAGAACCTGATGGACCTTGCCATCATCCACAAGACCGAGGAGGAAGAAGCGGCCGATTCCCGGCTGTTAGACCTGTCGGAAAACTATGTGAAGGTGGATGAGATTCCCTTTGACTTCACCCGCCGCCGTTTGACCACTGTGGTGCAGGACAAGGCAGGCAAGACCCAGATGGTGACGAAGGGTGCAGTAGAGGAAATGTTGTCCATCTGTGCCTATGCGGAGCAGGACGGTAGGGTAGAGCCTCTGACCGATGCCCTGCGCAGCAAAATTCTGCATACCGTGGATGAACTCAATGATAAGGGCTTCCGGGTGCTGGCCATTGCCCAGAAGAGCAACCCCTCCCCGGTGGATGCCTTTGGCGTAAAGGACGAGCGGGATATGGTACTGCTGGGATATCTTGCCTTCCTCGACCCGCCCAAGGAGTCAACCGCCGATGCCATCCGAGCACTGAAAGACCACGGTGTCACCACTAAAATCCTTACCGGCGACAACGACAAGGTCACCCGCACCATCTGCAAGCAGGTGGGGCTGAAGGTCCGCAATATGCTGCTGGGTTCCGACCTGGACCATATGTCCGATGCAGAGCTTGCCCGGGCAGCAGAGAGCACCGATGTGTTTGCGAAGCTGACCCCGGACCAGAAGGCACGGGTGGTGTCCGTCCTGCGGGAAAATGGCCACACCGTGGGTTTTATGGGGGACGGTATCAACGACGCTGCCGCCATGAAAGCTGCTGACATCGGCATCTCGGTGGATACCGCCGTGGACGTAGCCAAGGAGTCGGCAGACATCATCCTGCTGGAAAAAGACCTGATGGTGCTGGAGCAGGGCATCATCGAGGGCCGCAAGACCTACGCCAATATGATCAAATACATCAAGATGACGGCCAGCTCCAATTTCGGCAATATGTTCTCGGTGCTGGCAGCCTCGGCGCTGCTGCCCTTCCTGCCCATGATGAGCGTCCACCTCATTTTCCTGAATCTCATCTACGACCTCTCCTGCACCGCCATCCCATGGGATAACGTGGACGAGGAATTCATTGCCAAACCCCGGAAATGGGATGCTTCCAGCGTGGGCAGCTTTATGATCTGGATCGGACCCACCAGCTCTATCTTCGACTTCACAACGTATATTTTCATGTACTTTGTGTTCTGCCCGCTGTTCGTGTCCGGCGGCGTGCTGTTCAATGATCTGGCGGCTCATTACAGTGGAGCCCAGCTTGCCCTGATGCAGGCACAGTACATCGGGATGTTCCAAGCCGGATGGTTCGTAGAGTCCATGTGGAGCCAGACGCTGGTCATCCACATGATCCGCACCCCAAAGCTGCCATTCATCCAGAGCCGGGCGTCCGCTCCGGTGACCATGCTGACCATGACCGGCATTGCGGTGCTGACCATCATCCCCTTTACCCCCTTTGGTGCAGTGCTGGGCTTTGTGGCACTGCCTGCGGCCTACTTTGCCTATCTGATCCCCTGCATCCTGCTGTATATGGTGCTTGCCACCAGCCTGAAAAAAGCCTACGTCCGCCACTATGGCGAGTTGCTGTAAAGGAGGAAAACCATGAACTGGAATGAACTTTGGATGACCGTATTCGGCACCACCCACTGGCTGGGTCTTGATCTGGGCTTCTGGGTGTCCTTGGCGGTGGTGGCCCTCATCGTGGTGGCCATGAACGCTGTGTTTTGGGGTATGAAGCCACAGAAGAAACCGACAGACCCGCCCAAGGCGGTGTAACAAACGATGCCATAGATAAAATATCCCGGTCATTCCCCTGCGCTCAGCAGAGAGAATGACCGGGATATTTTTAGTGTGCACAGAAGTGAAAATAACATCTTGCTTTTTCTCGCAAAATGTGGTATATCCATTATACGAAACATTGCTTTGAAAGAACGCTCCACCGTTCAATGATGTATAAATGGGAGATGCCCGCCATGACCGCCGTGATCTACGCCCGCTATTCCAGCGACAACCAACGCGAAGAATCCATTGAAGGCCAAATTCGTGAATGCACGGCCTATGCGGAAAAGAACGGCATCACCATCGTCAAGCACTACATCGACCGCGCCCTTTCCGCTAAAACTGACAATCGTCCGGAGTTCCAGCAGATGATAAAGGACAGCGAAAAGCGGCTGTTTGACATTGTGCTGGTCTGGAAACTTGACCGCTTTGCCCGAAACCGCTATGATTCGGCACACTACGAGTATCAGTTGGAGCGGAACCACGTCAAGTTGGTATCGGCCACCGAGCCGATTTCAGAAGGCCCAGCAGGTATTATGGTCAAGAGTATGCTCACCGGCATGGCTGAGTACTATTCCGCAGAACTTTCTGAAAAGGTCGTGCGCGGCATGACCGAGAATGTTCTGAAGGGTAAGTACAACGGCGGCACGATTCCCATTGGCTATACGGTAGACGAGGAAAAGTTCTTCCAGATTGACCCTTTGAAAGCTCCCTTTGTGGTAGAAGTCTTTCAGCGTTACAACGATGGTGCAACCATGAAAGAGCTGATGAACTGGCTGAACAACAGTGGCGTGACCACCAACCGCAATCAGAAGTTCACCTATAACAGTATTCAGACCTTGCTGACAAACCGCCGTTATATCGGCGAGAACCGTTTTAAGGACATTGTGATGCCGGACAGCATCCCGGTTATCATTGAGAAAGAACTGTTCGACAGTGTACAGGATAAAATCGCCAAGAACCGCCGCGCTCCGGCTCGGCACAAAGCGGAGGACGATTATTTGCTGACGACCAAGCTGTTCTGTGGAATGTGTGGAGCGATGATGTTCGGCGAGTGCGGAACGAGTCGAAATAAGAACGTCCACCATTATTATAAATGTGCTAATGCCAAGCGCACCAAGACCTGCAAGAAAAAGACCGTCCGCAAAGAGTGGCTGGAAGATCTGGTAGTCAACGAAACCATGAAGATGATTCGTGACGATGACAGTATCCAGTCCATCGTGGATGCGGTGATGATTCTTCAGGAACAGGAGAACACGGTGCTGCCCCTGCTGGAAAAGCAGATGAAGGATATAGAGAACGGCATCGAGAATCTGTTAAATGCGATTCAGGCAGGTGTACTGACCAGCTCGACCAAAGGACGCTTGGAAAAGTTGGAGGCTCAGCAGAAAGAGTTGGAAATCCGCATCGCGGAAGAAAAGCTGGCGAAACCGAAAGTCAGCGCAGATTTTGTGAAATTTTGGCTCACCAACTTCCGCAAACTCGACCCGAACGTGAAAAGCCACCGGGAAACGCTTATCAATACGTTCGTGAATGCTGTTTATCTCTATGATGAAAAAGTTTTGATTACATTCAACTACAAAGACGGCACAAAAACCATCACGTTCGATGAGATTGCTGCCAAAGATGCCCCAGAGGGCAATGGTTCGGATTTAGGTTGCTTCGCTCCACCAAAAAGACCAGCGTAGAAAATACGCTGGTCTTTTTCTT
>Mya_p2__coassemble_2660_pt1 | contig 6634 bp, 10 predicted proteins | sample Mya_p2__metabat2_high_PE_030 | metagenome-assembled genome bin Mya_p2
ACGGGCCGTGTGAAAAGCTTTTTTAGGTTCCTTTTTTCTCGAAAAAAGGAACAAACCCCCGTAAAAACGCAGCCTTATGCCCCGACGATCAGCCGCACGGCGCCGTAGATGCCGGCATCGTTGCCCAGGCTGGCCAGGCGGATGGGGGTGTTGCGGCAGGAGAGGAAGGCGTTGGCCTGGTAATGACGGCTCAAAGGCTCCAGCAGCACATCTCCGGCCCGGGCCACGCCGCCGCCCACGAGGAACATTTCCGGGTCGGTGATGGCGGCAATGTTGCCAAGTGCCAGCGCCAGGGTCAGGGTCATGTCCTCTACTTCCTGCTGTGCCAGTTTGTCGCCGCTGCGGGCAGCATCAAACACGTCTTTGGCGGCAAAATCCCGGCCCCGCAGGGTGCAGGGAACATCCGGATTTTGCTCCAGCAGCTTGTTCATGCAGCGCACCACGCCGGTGGCGCTGGAATACTGCTCCAGGCAGCCGTGCTTGCCGCAGCCGCATTGGGCGGGCTCCTGGGGGTTGACGGTGATGTGGCCGATCTCGCCGCCTGCGCCGTGGGCGCCCTCGATGAGCTTGCCGTCGGCCACCACGCCGCCGCCTACACCGGTGCCCAGGGTGACCATGACTGCGCTGCGGCAGCCCTTGGCTGCGCCCATCCAGATCTCACCCAAGGCGGCGACATTGGCATCGTTGCCCACCTGCACCCGCAGGCCGCCCAGCAGCTGGGACAGCTGTGCCCCGGCATCGCAGTCGCCCCAGCCGCCCAGGTTGGCGCAGACGATGGCCACAACGCTGGAATCCTGCACCGGGCCGGGCACGCCCAGGCCCACGCCCTCGATCTGGTCGGGGCGCAGGCTGCGCTGTGCCATTTTGTCCTGCACGGCGGCGGCCAGGTTGGGCAGGATGCGCGCACCCTGGTCAGAAGTGTCGGTGGGCACTTCCCATTTTTCCAGCAGATCACCGGTGGTGGTAAACAAACCGATCTTGGCGGTGGTGCCGCCCAGGTCGATGCCAAATGCATATTCCTTCATATTCTTTTACCCCTTTTTTGTGTGAGCGTTGGCCCGTATTTTGTCTCGCCTAAGTATAACATATCCGGTGATAAAAAGCAGATGGCCAGCGCTTTTTTGTGAGTTTGGACGGAAAACCTTTGCTGTTTTTGTGCGGTTTGCGAAAAACCGGGCAGAAAAAAGCGCACCCCCAACTGGTGGGAGTGCGCTGCAAAGACTCAGCAGGCGATCAATCCTCGTCGTCCTCGTCCTCATCGTCGTCATCGTTATCCGCTGTATGCGGCTTGTAGAAAATGCCGCTCAGGAAGATACTGAAGAAATACAGCAGGATCATGGGCATGGCGACCATGCACTGGGAGATGATATCCGGCGGGGTGATGATGGCAGCGACCACGAAGATCAGCACGATGGCAACGCCGCGGCCCTTCTTCATGATCTCGGGGTTTGCGATACCCATCTTTGCCAGCAGCACGGTGACCAGCGGCATTTCAAACACCACGCCGAACACCACAAACATGGTAAGACATAGGTTGACGTAGCTTTCGATACTGGTCTGGTTTACAATGTACTCGGCGCCTTCCAGGCTGGACATAAAGTTCAGCATAAAGGGCAGGGAGATGAAGTAGGCGAACAGTACGCCCACCACAAACAGGCCCAGGCCCATCAGCATAGTCAGGCCAAAAAAGAAGCTCTCGCTTTTTTTCAGGCCCGGACGTGCAAAGGCGTAGATCTCGTACAGTGCTACCGGGATCACCAGTACCACGGCGGCCAGGATGGACACGCGGAAATACTGCATCAGCTTTTCCTGCGGGGCGATGGACACGAAGGTATAGTTCGAGTTGATCGCCATCGCAGTAAGCAGGTCGATCAGCTTGTCCGAAATGGCCAAGAAGCCGACCACGCCGACTACAAATACCAGCGCGCAGATGATGAGGCGGTTCCGCAGCTCTTTCAGATGGCCGGTCAGGGTCATGCTGCCGTCCTCTGAGATCGCTTCGGCCTGCGCTTTGCGCTTTACATTCGTAGCCATTATTCCTCGCTGTTATCCTTCTTCTCCTCGACCTTCTCGGTCTTAGCGGCGGACTCGTCGTCATCGGGCACTTCGTCCATGCCAGCCTTGAAGCTCTTCATGGTCTTGCCGAACATCTTGCCCAGCTTCGGCAGGTTCTTGGGTCCAAAGATGATCAGGACAACCACCAGGATGATGATCAATTCATTCATGCCAATTCTCATAGTACAGTTCTCCTTTTGTTTGGCTGTGCCGCTGTGCGGGCCAGCTTATTTTTGCATCTATCGGCAACCGCACATGCGGATGCAACTGGGTTGGTTCGGCCAGGCTCAGACCTTGGCTTCCTGGGCAGCTTCGGCCTCCTGGGCGGGCTCGGCAGCTTCTGCGGTCTCGGCCTGCTCGACAGGCTCAACAGCAGGGGCCTCAGTCTTGACGGTCTCGGTCTCAGCGGCGGCCGGTTCCGGCTTTGCTTCGTCCGCAGCGGGGGTCTCGGCCTTGTTCTCGGCGGTATCCTCCAGCTCTTCCAACTCGGCGACTTCCTCCAGCTCAGCAACTTCCTCCTGCTGGGCAGCGGCCTCGGCCTCGGTCTTGCTGGTCTTGCCGATGTTGGCAAAGCTCTTGGTCACATCCCGCATGCTGTTGTCAATATCGTTCTTCAGGTCGGTCAGGGGGGCAACGGCCTCCTTCAGGGGGGCCTGGATCTCATTCAGAGGTTCCACCACGTTCTTCTGGATCTCCTCCGAAGCGGCGCCGGTGTACTTGCGCAGATCCCGCAGCATCTTGCCGAACTTACGGGCGTAGACCGGCAGCTGATCCGGGCCAATAAAGATGAATGCCACCACGACGATCAGCGCCAGTTCCCAAATTCCAATCTTCATAAAACATATGTCCTTTCCGTTTATCCGTTGCTGCGCGGCGCGCGGCAGTCCGTGCCTGCTGCAAGCAGGCCATTTTTCCGGTTCAGGGCGGCGTGTGCCCTGTGCTGCCATACTTATACCGGAATTGCATGAACGAGAGATGAATTTATTGTGAACTTATTATGAACGACCCCGAACTTTTGACAAAATCAATAACGAATAGCAAAATGCTGCCGAAAAAATACTTTTAGGAGTTAAGCTCAGGCTCCGGATCGGCCTCGCCCACCGGGTTTGTCAGGGTCCCAATGCCCTCGATCTCGCAGCGGACCACGTCTCCGGGCTGCAAAAAACAGGGAGGCTGCATCCCCATGCCCACGCCGGCGGGGGTGCCGGTGGCGATGATGGTGCCCGCCCGCAGGGTCATACCAGCGGTCAGCTCGCACAGCACATGGTCGATGTCAAAGATCTGCTGGGCGGTGTTGGCATCCTGGCGCAGCTGGTCGTTCACCCAGCACCGCAGCCCCAGCCGGGGCGGGTAGGTGTCGAACTCGTCTGCGGTGACGATGCAGGGCCCCATGGGGGCAAAGCCGTCCAGACTTTTGCCAAAATACCACTGTTTGTGGGCGGTCTGCTGGTCACGGGCAGAGACGTCGTTCAGGATGGTGTAGCCAAATACCGCATCCTGTGTGTGGCCGGGGGTCAGGTCTCTGGCGTCCTGCCCCAGGACGACCGCCAGCTCACACTCGTAGTCCAGCTTTTTGACCAAACGGGTGTGGGGCGGGATGGCGGCCCCGTCCGGCACAGCCCGGCTGACCCGTTTGGAAAAGTAGATGGCATCCGTATGCGGGGCGGCAAAAGCCTGGGCAGAGTAGCGCTCTGCCTCCTCCGAGTGGGACAGGTAGTTGATGCCCAGGCAGATCACGTCCTGGACAGGGTGGGGGATGGGGCTGTCCAGTTGGACGGCCTCCCGCGGGATGCCGGGGATGCCCCCCAAGGCCAGAGACAGACCGGCCCGGACCTGGGGCGTCAGCAGCGGAATGGCCTCTGCCAGGGTCTCTGCAGGCAGACCCAGCCAGCGCAAAGGCCAGACGGTGTTCCCGTCTGGGGAGAGGATGGCCGGGACCAGAGAGCCGTCCGGCGTGCGGCAGGTGATAAAGCGCATAGATACGCACTCCTTTGGATATAAAATCGGGGCAAGCCGAAGCCTGCCCCAGAGTGGATGAACGGTTGGACTGCTGCCAGCTCCAAGCAGCGTGCTGCCTTAGTGCCGGTAGGCGATGGCCTGCTGGACCCGCTGGGCTTCCTGTTCGCCTGCCAGCTGGCGCACCAGCTCCAAAGCAAACGGGATCGCACCGCCCAGCCCGTAGCTGGTGGTGATGTTGCCGTCCACCACGACCTCCTGGTCCAGTACGGCAGCACCGGCCAGCTTGTCCTGGAAGGAGGCGTGGGCGGTGGCCTGCTTGCCTTCCAGCAGGCCCAGCTGTGCCAGGATGCTGGGGGCAGCACAGATGGCGGCTACCTTTTTGCCTGCCTTGGCGCAGGCGGTGACCGCAGCGGTGACCGCCGGATTAGCCGCCAGGTTGGGGGTGCCGGGGATGCCGCCCGGCAGCACGACCAGATCCGTGTCGGTATAGTCCAGATCCTCGGCCAGCGCATCGGCCGTCATGCGGATGCCGTGGCTGGTCTCCAGTTCCAGCCGCCCCGACGCAGAGGCCACCGTTACCTGAACATTGGCCCGGCGCAGCAGGTCTACCACCAACAGGGCCTCGCACTCCTCGGTGCCATCGGCAAAAAATACAACGGCTTTTTTCATGATAGAATGTACCTTCTTTTATTTTTTGGGGTCGGGGGCATCCAGCAGGGTGCGCAGCATGCTGCCCTCTTTGCTCAATACCCGGCTGACCCGGCTGATGATGGCGCTGGACGCGCCTGTCTTTTCCATGATCTCGGTATAGATGCACTTGTCCGCCAGCAGTTCTGCAATGTTGTAGCGCTGCTCCATTGCACTAAGCTCTGCATAGCTGCATACGTCCTGCAAAAAACGGTAGCACTGCTCCGGCGTTTCCAGCCGGAGCATGGCTTCGTACAGGCCGGATTTTCCGGTAGGGTGATCTTTGGCCATAGGGGACGGCTCCTTTCTCGTTGTGTGCCCGGCGGGGCGGACACTTCATTGCACTACATTAGTGTAGTACAAAAAGAGAAAAAATGCAATGGGGGATAGGGCGGTCCGGCATGGTACAGCACAACTTTTTACAGGGTGTGCTCGAATTCTGTCCGGGGCAGAAGTCCGGCAACGGTCTCCTCTGCGGGGCGCAGGGGACGGTAGCCCCGTGCCTTGAAGAACTGCTGCACCGGCAGTGCCTTGTCGTACACCTCGCAGCGCACCCGGCCCCGGCCTTCGCCCCGGGCCAGACGCTCGCAGGAGAGCAGGATGTCCCGGCCCAGCGCCTTGCCGCGGTAGGCGGGCTTCAGGTAGAGATGCAGCAGGTGCAGGGCGGTGTTTTCCATCTTCCAGGCAAAGTAGCCCACCAGCTTATCCCCCAGAAATACCAGGAAGTAGTTGACGTCGTTGTCGATGTCCTCCTCAATGGCCTCGGGGCTTTGCAGCTGCTGGATCAGCTGGTTCAGCTGCTTGGCGGGGTAATAGCGGGCGTAGACCTCGCCCCAAAGCTCTGCGGCCAGGTCTGCGGTCATGTGGATGTATTTGGCTTTTGCCACCAGTTTGTAATCAGGCTTCATAATTCTCCTTTTTGTAACACGGTGCGGGTCATTTTACCCGCAGGATATAATCCGGCTTGCGGGGAGCAGCGGGTTTGGGGTCGGCGGCGGGGTAACCCAGGATGCAGTTGCCCACGCCGATCCAATCGCCCTCTACGCCCCAGCGGCGCAAAAGGGCCTTGCCCTCCGGGGTGTCGAACATCTCACGGGCACGGTTGATCCAGCAGCTGCCCAGCCCAAGGGAGGCGGCGGCCAGCATCAGGTTGCCCATTACCAGGCTGCCATCCTGCACGGCATTGCGGGCGTTGGCATCTGCCAGCACCACCAGGATGGTGGGGGCGCCGTACATGGGGTCGCTGTCGGTGCCCATAACAGCGGCGTTCATCCGGGTAAGCAGGGCACGGTCCGCAGGGTCCTGCACCACCAGGATGCGAGCGCTCTGGCGGCCCATAGCGCTGGCGGCATAGGTCCCGGCTTCCAGCACCGCAGACAATTCCTCCTCGGTGATCTGGGTGGGCAGGTAGCTCCGGCAGCTGCGCCGGCTGCGGATGGTGTCCAAAGTCTCGTTGGTCATATTGTTCCCCTCCCATTTGGCTCCTTGTTTTATAAAGGGGTGTACCCTGGCCCTATTTTACCACAGTGCCCCGTCTGGCGACAAGGGCGGAACCGCGCCTTTTGCGGCAGGAAAAAGCAGACAGGCCGCTGCCGCCCGGGAATGGGCTTTGCAGCGGCCTGTCTGCCGTTTCGGTTTTTATAAATAGGGGGACGGAAATAGTCAGAGCATTACAGTGCGGCAGGGGAATGAGGCCGACCGGAGGAAGGATGACCGATGGCGTGTACAGCCGCGTCCAGTAAAGTCAAGGGCCACAACAGAGCTTTGATCACGATCTGGGCCGGTTTGATATATACCGTGTCCATACTGCTGATACCGGCAAGGATCAAGCAGGCGATGCCAAAACCAAGAATATAGTAGTACATAGTCAAACCTCCTATTAGGATATGGGGCCCAGCGGGTCACCCGGTGTGGTGTGGTACGGGGTGGTGTG